>ERZ773103.812-NODE-812-length-34989-cov-7.700550_pt1 | contig 34989 bp, 35 predicted proteins | sample MGYA00511118_ERZ773103 | MGnify/ENA primary metagenome ERZ773103 (study PRJEB29015, sample SAMEA2737821) | human gut metagenome | biome: human gut; feature: human-associated habitat; material: faeces | place: China | collected 2012 ... | reverse complement strand
CTGTATAATCCGATAATCTATGTATTTTCCCATTTTGATCTGGCAACTCAAAATCCGGTGCCTTAACCCCTACTTCCAACATTATTTATCCCTCCCTTTCTGTATCTTTCTCTTTATTCGCCTTTTTCTTCCTATTCCCGGTAATCATTTTATGACCTGTATATATCGCCATTACCATACATAACATAGAACTTAAAGCAAAGTATTTATGACTTGATTTTAGCTTTTTATATCCAGTGTAATAAGTCCCAAACATTGTAATTAATGCTCCAACTGACCAATATTTATGTACTTTCATGTAATTCCTCCATTTTTCAGTGTATTCAATTGTAATTATACTCTACCACATTCCTGTGTCAATTTGATAATAGCGCATTCCTATAAATTTTTCAGAATATCATGGTTAAAATTATGACATTTCATAATAGTGTGCGTAAATCCCACCTTTTGCCAACAGCTCATCATGCGTTCCGCGTTCTGCAATCCCGTTTTCTGCAACCACCAGAATTTCATCAGCATTACGGATCGTTGACAATCTGTGTGCAATGGTAATTGTAGTTCTGTCTTTTGCCAGTTCTTCCAGACTCTGCTGGATAAATTTCTCGCTTTCATTATCCAGAGCACTCGTTGCCTCATCCAGAATCAGGATAGATGGATTCTTCAAAAATACTCTTGCAATAGAAATGCGCTGTTTCTGACCGCCGGACAATCTGGTTCCTCTCTCACCAACGAATGTCTCATACCCATCCGGAAGTCCCATGATGAATTCATGAATATTAGCCTTCTTTGCCGCCTCAACAATCTCTTCCATTGATGCATCTGGTCTGCCATACGCAATATTCTCACGAATACTTCCACAAAACAGATATACATCTTGCTGCACCAATCCGATCTGATTACGAAGACTTTGTAATGTCAGTTTCCGCACATCCTTCCCATCGATTGTAATACGTCCTCCAGATACATCATAAAATCTCGGAAGTAACGAACAGATGGTTGTCTTTCCACTTCCGGATGGTCCGACCAACGCAATCGATTTTCCTGCCGGGATATCAAAAGAAACATTATCAAGAACCAGTGAGTCATCGTCATTATAATGAAAGGAAACATTTTCATAACGCACATGCCCTTTGATATTTTCCAGTGGCTCCGCATCTTCTGCATCTACAATCTCCGGTTCTGTCTCAACGACATCTAAAAATCTCCTGAATCCGGACAACCCTTTTTGCATCATTTCCGTAAGCTCTACCAGAATCTGGATCGGACTGATAAAAATGCCAATATAAAGCGCATACATCGCCAGATCTGCCGGCTTCATCTGTCCATGTGCGATCAGCCAGCCTCCAAATACCAGCGTTATCAGATACATCATCCCCTGAAAGAATAAATTGCCTCCTGTAAAACTACCCATACAACGATAGTTTGCATCCTTTGAGATCAAAAAACTTTGATTGCTCTTTTTAAATTTCTCCCGTTCAATATCTTCATTCGCAAAAGACTGTACCACACGGATTCCTGCCAGCGTATCCTGAAGGCTGGAATTCAGATTTCCGATCTTACGTCTGTTATCCATAAATGTTGCCTGCATCTTCTTGTTCTGCCCATAAGAAAAAAACAGCATAAATGTCACAAGCACCAGAAGCGGAATCGCCAGTTTCCAGTTGATCAGGAACAGAAATACAAAAGATCCAACGATTTTAATCAACGAGATAAATAAATTCTCTGGTCCGTGATGCGCAAACTCCGAGATATCGAATAAATCCGATACCAGTTTACTCATCATCTGTCCTGAGTTATTCTGATCATAATATGAAAATGATAATTTTTCATAATGATCAAATAACTGTTGGCGCATATCTCGTTCCATATGTGCTCCCATCATATGTCCCTGATAACTAACATAGTACTTGCATCCTGCCTGAATCACATACATAACAAGCAACACGAGTGTGATCGGAATCAATGCCCGCAAAATCGCATCAGAACTCTCTGTAAATAATGTCTTCGTCAATGTTCGTAAAATCTGCGGAAAAGCCAGATCGGCCAAACTGATCACAGCGGCACAAATCAAATCCAGAAAAAATACCCCCTTATACGGAGCGTAATATTGAATAAATTTCTTTACTGTATGCATATTAATCTCTTATTCCTTTCAAATCAGTCTGCTACATTATATCATAAAAATTCTTCAGTGTTTCATTCGTTTCAATTCCGGCAGCACCGTGCACAGCATCGTAATAAAGCACACACTTCCACCGATTACATTGGACACCGGCTCTGCCATAAATACACCGGTTGGTCCCATATCCAGTGCGTATGGCATCAGATAGGTCAACGGAACTACGATAACTACTTTACGGAGCAGGGAAAAGAATATCGCCTGCTTCTTTTTATTCATTGACTTGAATACCGTCTGACCAATATACTGCAGATCCATGAAAATAAATGCAGCAAAATACTGATGAAGAGCCGGCACCGCATCCTTCAAAAGTTCTGTATCCGAACTGAATATTCCGATTAATGTCTCCGGGACAAGTATGATCGCCCCCCACATAACAGCTGTATATCCAAGAACCATAAGTCCCATAACCACCATTGCTTTGCGCACCCTTGCCGGTCTACGTGCCCCGTAATTATAGCTTAAGATTGGTGATGTTCCCTCATTCATTGCATGAATTGGCGTTTCTACCAGCTGCCGGACACTGGATATGATCGTCATAACTGAAATATAAATATCACCACCAACAACAGACAGCACATTATTACAACAGATAGTTACCAGACTGTTCGTCAGCTGCATGATAAATCCAGATGTTCCGAGACTTACAATATTCTGCGCATATCCTCTACAATCTGCCAATTCATCTCTATGTAAGAAACGCACTTTCAGTTCTGCTTTTTTCATAAGGAAGAATAATACAAACATTGCTGAAAGACACTGTGAGATAACCGTTGCGATTGCCGCGCCACGCACGCCTAATCCAAACAGAAATATAAACACAGGATCCAATATCAGATTCGTCAATGCCCCGATAGCAACAGAAAGCATGCCGATCAGTGAATATCCCTGTGCATTGATAAATGGATTCATTCCAATTGCAATCATCGACGGCAGGGTACCAATCAGATACAGCATCATATATGGATATGCGTAAATCATAGTCGTATCAGATGCTCCAAACAGCACAAGTAATGGACGTGCAAATACAAGTCCGATCATCATCAACAGAATAGCACTGACGCATACCAGTAAAAATGATGTATTCATTACACCAACTGCTTTTGTTTCCTCTTTTTTGCCTCTGAATATAGAAAAAAGCGGTGCACCACCAGTTCCAAACAGATTGGCAAATGCACTGATAATTACAATCAATGGAAAACAGAGGCCAACTGCTCCAAGCGCAGCTGTCCCTACTTCCGGAATCCGTGAAATATAAACACGGTCTACGATGTTATACAACAGATTCAGTATCTGGGCAACCAGCATTGGAAGTGCTGCGCCAAGAATATTGCCAGTTACTGTTCCATGTTCGAAATCTATTCGTTTCAATTGACATTCATCCCTTTTCTTTTTCTTGATTGTCAGTATAGCACGCGATGTTCCATATGTAAATTATTGTTTCCCAGGCTGCTCTCTTCAAGGAGCCACCACTAGCAACACATCTTTTTCTTCAAAGGCAGTACAGAAGATTCTATTGACAATTATGGAGCAGTATTTCAGTTAATTTAATTGCATTCTCTTCTGAGATATACTATCATGTGATGCAGTAACAAATAACACAGTCGTTTACAGAAAGGTTTTTCACATGACTCTTCAACAGTTAAAATATGTCATTACTGTAGCTGAGACCGGTACGATCACAGAGGCTGCTAACAAGCTTTATATTTCCCAGCCCAGTCTGACCAATGCAATACATGAACTGGAAAAGGAAATGAATATCATCATTTTTAACCGGACTAACAAGGGAATCACACTTTCTAAGGAAGGCGATGATTTCCTCGGATATGCCAGACAAGTACTGGAACAAGCAGCAATTCTGGAGGATAAATACAAACATACACCTGGTGGCAAAAAAAACTTCTGTGTATCAACGCAACATTATTCTTTCGCAGTAAATGCTTTTGTTGATCTCATCAAAGAATACGGACAAGATGATTATGATTTCAGCCTTCGTGAAACCCAGACATATGAGATTATTGACGACGTAGCAAAAATGCGCAGCGAACTTGGCATTTTGTTTTTAAATGAATTCAATGAAGCCGTTTTAACCAAAATCCTAAAATCGCATGATCTTTCATTTCATCCATTATTCACTGCCAGGCCGCATGTATTTGTCAGCCGTTCACACCCACTCGCGCAGAATACAGTCATTACCAATGAAGAACTGGAAGCCTATCCTTATCTCTCTTTTGAGCAGGGAGAACACAATTCGTTTTATTTTTCGGAAGAAATCTTTTCTTCCTATGAACGCAGAAAAAATATCCGCGTCAGGGATAGAGCAACTTTATTCAATCTATTGATTGGTTTAAATGGCTATACTGTCTGTAGTGGTGTCATCGACGAGAATCTGAATGGAAGTGATATTATTGCAGTTCCTCTGGCTGTCGATGATGATATGCGTATCGGATACATCACACACAAACGAGGAATGCTCAGCAGACTGGGATGTTCTTATCTGGAAGCACTAAAAAAATATTTCATCTGATCGGGTTATCCATAGTTTAAAGCTATGGATAACCTGAATTTTTATGTATTTTTCAATCTTCTTCTGCCCATATATAATGAGAAACATCACTTGAAACTTGTAAAACACAATATATGGAGGACATTAGAATGAGTTTATTACAGACACCTTTCAGATATGATTATGTAGGAAGCTTTCTCCGCCCGGAGCGGTTAAAAAAAGCCAGAGTTGATTTTGAATCAGGCATGATTAATCCGTCACAGTTAAAAGAAGTTGAGGACGAATGCATCCTTGATCTGGTCAGCAAGATCAAAGATCTTGGATATCATGTAATTACAGATGGTGAATTCCGCCGTTCCACCTGGCATCTGGACTTCATGTGGGGATTCAATGGAATTGAGCACAAGAAAACCTTATCCGGTAATACCACCTTCGACGGAGAAGCAGCTATGATTGATGATACTTATATGATCAGTAAAATTTCTGTCAAAGAGCATCCATTCGTAGAACATTTCAAATTCATCAAGGCTTTGGAGGACGAGAATACCATTGCAAAGCAGACCATTCCTTCACCGGGACAATTCTATGCTTACTTTACAGGTGCTGAACTTCTCACCACTACCCTGGATATCTATGGAACAGAGGAAGCTTTCGCTGACGATGTAGTAAAAGCCTACAGTGAATTTGTCGCTGAAATTTATGCAGCCGGATGCCGTAATCTGCAATTTGATGATTGCGTATGGGGCGGCATGGTAAATCCAAAACTTGCCGTTGCGCTCACCGGCCGAAGCGGTCAACAGCTGGAAGAATATAAGAAACTGATTCTCGACTTAAACAATCGTGTAGTTACTCTTGCACCGACCGATCTGATTATCAACACTCATGTATGCCGCGGAAATTATCATTCCACATTTTTCAGTTCCGGTGCTTATGATGGTGTTGCAGATCTGCTATTCGGAGAAGAACACGTAAATACATACTATCTGGAATATGATGATGAAAGATCCGGCGGTTTTGCGCCACTTGCAAAAGTATCCGAAGACAAAAAAGTTGTACTTGGACTTATCACTACCAAGACTCCTGCTCTCGAGAATAAAGAAGATGTCATTGCAAGAATCCACGAAGCTGCCAAGTACATTCCATTGGACAGACTGTATCTCAGTCCGCAATGTGGCTTTGCCTCCTGTGAGATTGGTAACAAGCTTACCGAAGAAGAACAGTGGGATAAGCTTCGTCTTGTAAAAGAAATCGCAGAAGAGGTATGGGGTAAATAATACCCTCTGCCATATAATATAGAAAGAGCTATGATTAATCAAATCTGTTTGATTAATCATAGCTCTGTGTTTCTAATATTATTCAGCATCAAAATCTACTTCAAAGACTCCCTCGGGAGTTTTCATCGTCAAAACTCCCAGATTAAAATCTTCATCATGAATCGTAATATGATATTCAAATATCACACCCTCTTCAAAATGTGAAAGCAACAGGTATTCTCCATTCTCCTTACCATCAATCTGATCACAGATATCATCATACACCTCTGCACCTGATATCTTTCGTGAATAGCCGGATGCCTTGATTTTCGCTTCAATAACTTCGTATAATTCGTTCATATCGTTCCTCCTCGTACCTTTATATCACCTTATGTTCCAACCATTTTCTGCTGTGGAATCTCCATGTAAAGAGCACTGCACGCACTGTCCAGTCAGCAAACATTCCAATCCAGACACCCATCGGACCGAATCCCAATCCGCGGATCAGCAATACAGACAGGCAGAATCTGCACAGCCACATAACTGCGCAGGAGCTTATCATCGAAAATTTTACATCTCCCGCTGCTCGCAGACCATATGCCGGAACGAATGCCGAAACCCACATAATTGGTTTCACTATGGTAATCCACATAACCATATGCCAGCACATATCTGCACTGGTCTTCTCCATGCCTCCAAGCATCGTAACCGGTCTCGTCAGTATAAATACCAGTAGACAGCTTACGATAATTGTAACTTCTGCAATGACAGAGAGCTTTTTAATATAATAGACTGCTTCGTCTTTGCGATTTGCCCCCATACACTGTCCAACTATCGTCATCAGGCCTACTCCGACACCGATACCTGCGATTCCATTCAGATTCTCCAGAATGTTCGTCATTGCCTGTGCTGCAATAGCAACAGTTCCAAGCGTAGATACCGTAGACTGTATTGCAAGTTTTCCCAGCTGAAACATACTGTTCTCAACACCTGACGGAATCCCGATTCCAAGTATTCTTCCAATCATCGGCCAGTCCGGACGGATCTTCAGATAATCACGCACAACAATCGGTTGCCTGTCTCTTCTGAGCTGGATCAATACAACTAGTGCACAGAAAATACGGGAAATCAACGTCGCAATTGCTGCTCCTGCTACTCCCATATGAAAGCCCCAGATCATGATTGCATTGCCTACAATATTCATGATATTAGAAATCATAGATATTGTCATCGGTCCCTTAGTATTATCCTGCGCCCGGAAAATAGATGCCGCCGCATCATACAACGCTATAAATGGAAATGACAGTGCCGTATAAAAGAAATAAATCTCTGATGCCCTCATGACATCAGCTTCCACCGACCCGAATATCAACCGGAGTAATGGCTTCTTAAACCCCAGACAGATTGCACTAACAACAATTGAGATCAGGGTAATAATAAATAATACCTGTCTCGCTGATTCATTAGCACGTTCTTGATTCTGTTGTCCTATGTACTGTGCGCAAACGATCGCACCGCCCGCTGCAAGTGCTGAAAATGCCTGAATTACTAAAATATTGATCGAATCCACCAACGAAACCGCTGAGATTGCTGCTGAGCCAACATTACTTACCATCATCGTATCTGCTGTACCCATGATGGAATTAAGTAACTGTTCCAATACAACCGGAATCAGAAGGCTCCGAATCATACGATTCGTGAACATGTGTTGTTGTTTCATTCTTCTATAGCACCTCTTCAAAAGAACCCACGCCAGTAGATTACTGACGAGGGTTCACACATTCAATATCAATCATTACATGGAAATCCACCCAAATGCATTAGCCACCGAACTAAGCAGAATAATGGCTGCAAAAATCGGGCAGAGATATTTGATCATAAAATTGAAGATCTTCTTTCTACGGAAAGTTCCTTCTCCGTGGAGAACTTCTTCCTCAATCTTCTTCACGCCAATTACTTTAGATACCAGCAGACAGGTTGTAAATGCTGCGATCGGCATCATAACAGAATTAGTCAGGAAGTCAAAGAAATCCAGGAACTGCATTCCAATAATCTTCACCCCTGCTAACGGTCCATAACCAAGAGCTGACAGACTTCCCAGTGTAATCATGATAACGCCGACAACTACGGTTGCTTTCTTACGTCCCCATTTCAGTTCATCCTGGAATGTAGATACCGCACTCTCTGTCAATGCAATAGAACTGGTCACTGCTGCACAGAGTACCAGCAGAAAGAACATAATACCAACAAGTCTTCCAAGTCCCATGCTTTCAAATACTTTCGGAATCGTAATAAACATCAGTGACGGTCCTGCCTGCAGGCTTGCTGCATCTCCGCCTGAAAATGCAAATACCGCCGGAATGATCATAAGTCCCGCCATAATCGCAATCGCCGTGTCAAAAATCTCTACATTTCTTGTAGAATCCTCAATCGCTACGTCTCTCTTCATATAAGAACCAAATGTTACCAGAATACCCATTGCAATGGACAGCGAATAAAACATCTGTCCCATTGCAGCAACCACCGTCATCCACGAAAAATTATCCATGTTCGGAACCAGGAAATACTTTACACCGGCCATAGCTCCCGGTCTTGTTACCGAATAAACAGCAATAATTACAGATAATACCACCAGTATCGGCATCATAAACTTGGATACACGCTCCACACCGTTACGAACACCGGCATAAATAATTGCTACCGTAAATAATGAAAACAGAATAAAGCAAATCTCTGTAGATACTCCATCTGATATAAATGCTGAAAAATATCCGTCAGATGCGAGATCTGTACCCTGTCCCATCACATAACCTGCCAGATACTTAATAACCCATCCTCCGATCACCGAATAATACGGTACGATCAAAATCGGAATAACCGCATTGATCCAGCCTCCGAACTTTATCCACCCCGCCTTACCAAACGACTGATACGCTCCTACCGGACTCTTCTTTGTCATACGACCGATCGTTGTCTCTGCCACGATCATCGTATATCCAAATGTCAGTGCCAGTATAATATACACCAACAGAAAAATTCCTCCGCCATACTTTGCTGCCAGATATGGAAATCTCCAGATATTTCCTAATCCTACGGAAGCTCCCGCTGCCGACAGTACGAATCCTAGCTTACCGGAAAACGTACTTCTCTTTTCACCATGCTTTTCCATAGTCTCTCCTCTCAATTCATTTTACCCTTTTTTGATACTTTAGCAATTATTGTACCACAAGAGCAGCTATTGCCTCAATAACTTTCTGAAATTCCAGAGGTTTTGCCAGATGCATATTCATACCCGCCGCCAGGCTTTGTGCAATATCATCATCAAATGCATTCGCCGAGATAGCAATGATCGGTATGCTTTGCGCATCTTCTTTTTCCGATGCCCGGATGCATCTCGCAGCTTCCAACCCATTCATAACCGGCATCATAATATCCATCAGGATCACATCAAATGTGCCTGACTCACAGCTTTCATAGATATCTGCGGCTTCTTTTCCATTCCATGCTTCAGTCACAACAGCTCCCTGTTCTGTCAGCATATATTCTGTAATTTCCATATTAAGTTCGTTGTCTTCCACCAACAGAATCTGAAGTCCCTTCATCACCTGTAATGGATCTTTTTTCTCTGACAACTGATAATATGCCCGGTCGATCTGTACCGGAAGCTTTACAGTAAATACTGTTCCAATCCCCCGTTCACTTTCAAAGCTGATCTCACCATTCATGCAATTTACCAACTTCTTTGTAATGGCAAGTCCCAATCCTATGCCCGAATAAGTTGTCCTGGCACTTGTATCCTCCTGAGTAAAAGCCTCAAAGACGTGCTTCTGAAATTCTTCACTCATACCGATACCGGTATCTGCACATACCATTTCCAGCTCTACTGTATTCTCATCACTTGCAAGTTCTCTGCATACTACATTAACGCTTCCACTGTCCATGTTGAACTTCACTGCATTTTCTATAATATTCTGAAAAATCTGACGAATATGTAATGGACTTCCGATCAAATGATAATGTTCTACTTCGGCAGCATTAATCTGAAGACTGATCTGCTTCCGCTCTGCCTGCACATTTACAAAACGTTCCACATCATCCAACATCTCCTGCAGATCAAAGGCTTCTTCTGTAAGCTGGATACCACCAGATTCCAGCTTACTCATATTCAGAACGTTGTTCACCAAATCCACCAGCATATCCGAACTCCGCATGATCTCATCCAGACATTCTTCTATTTTATCCACATCATGGATATGAGTCTTACCGACATTTACCAGCCCTCTGATTCCGTTAATCGGAGTACGGATATCATGGCTCATCCGTCTCAGAAAATCTGTCTTAACCGCATTGGCCCGTTCTGCTTCTTCGGCTGTCATACGCAGATCTTCCTGATACGTCATCTCTTTTCTCTTCTGTTCTGATACATCACGGATAACCAGCATAACGATCTGTTTATGATTATCCTGCTCATACTTCTGTGGAATCAGAAGTGCCTGATACCAGTGCCCCTCTACATCTTCAAATGTATATCCTATAAATCTACGATCACCCAGGCGTTCTTTCAAATCCTTAAGTTTCAGAAATTCTCCAAAAGCTTCCTGATATGCCGGAGCCACCCGTTCTCTGTTAAATGTGTCCAACATCCGGTCTGCCTGCGTAATATGACTGATCACCTTTTCAAGACGCTTTGACATCACAATCGGTTTCCAGATATTATCCTCTGGATATAATGCCAGATTAGCACTGTAAATACTGGCGATCACATTGATCAGATGATATTCTTTTTCCTTTCTCTTCATTTTGGTTCTCCTGATATATTGTGCCAAAATAATGAGACTCAGGCATCCAAAAATATACAGCGCCAGTGTCATGACCACAACCGACTGTCTATTGGAAAACACATCCGAATCTTTATAAAACACATACAGATAATACTCCCTGTATATATCGTGTTTACCGTACCAGTTATCTCCGTTGCTGGTCATCTGAAACATTCCATGATCTGAATCACTTGCTTCTCCATCCTCTATATCCACAGCCGGACATTTCTCCATCATCCGACCAACCTGCTCTTTCGCATTGGAACACAGAACCTGTTTGCCATCTGTGATTACAATGATCGCATTATTACGGAAACTGTCCCCAGAAAGCAGTGAATTTAATGAAAATTCACTCATGTCTTCATCATCTGCTGTCACATCTTCATAGCAAATGATTACACCGTCTCTGTCTTCTCTCGCAATGATCACATAGTCATAACTGCTATCATCCAGCACAATCCGCTCCGCATAACTTTTCTGCGGATATTGCTGTACATTAGCAACATTATCTTCGGACAGAATCTGTTCCAGCAAATTACTTCTTTCCATCTGATCACGGTCAGCATAATACTCTGTATTCAGATCGGCATCCAATATCCATATTCCTGTCAGAGACTGATCCTCCTCGAACTGTGCAAGCTGATCATTACTGCTTAATACAATATCGTTCAGATAACGGCATAGATTCTCCGCTTTCAGCTGTAAATTCTGCAGATTATCAACCTGATTGCCAAGCTGGTAATCATCATATTTCTGGCAGCTTGACTGCAGGAACTCCAGCACTTCATCCGCTTCCTGACTGATATTGCGCTTTTCTGAATTAGATGTAATCTGAAACACCGCATATAGGATCAGATAACCAGTTATGATTATTATCACACTCAGCAGCTGAAGTTTTCTTCTGTTTTTTGATTCATTACTCAGCAATCTGCGCATTACTCCTCCTCTTTGTACAAATTAGACTCCACATCCAGATGATATCCTGTCAATATCTCCGTAATTGTTCCATCCTCTCTCATCTCATTCAAAGTCTGCGTCAGTTTCTGTACCACTTGCTCGTCTCTATCCTTTGCAAATGCAACACCAAGCCTGGATCTGTACAGGCTGATATTCAAATATTGATAAGCCTCCGGATATTCCGCTGTATACTGACCTAAAGTCGCCTCATGTCCACCAACTGCATCCACATAGCCTTTCCGCAAAGCGGTAAAAGCATCTGCGATTGTACGATAAGTATGTAACTTATACTCTGTAGGGATCTCCGGATTCATATTCTCAAGAAATATCTTTTCTGTCATAGAATTAGCCTGTACTGCAATCGTCTTCCCTTCCAGATCTTCAATTGTCTTAATATCACTGCCGGTCTTCACCGCCAGTACTCTTCTCGTATACAGATATGGTCCGGCCCACAGATATTTATCTTCCCGCTCTTCCATCGTATAACAGCTCCACAGACAATCAACGATATCTTCCGGAAGTGCAGAATCTACCTTTGCAATATCTACATCAACAAAAACCGGTTCATATCCCATCCGGTGAAATGCTTCCTTCGCCAGTTCCACATCAATCCCGGTAAATTCTCCGTCAATGTCTTTATAAAAATATGGTTCATACACCACTCCGCCCACTCGAATCTGCGGTAGTTTTTTATCTGATTCCTTCTCCTCCTTCTGGCATCCGCATAATACCGTAACAATACAAAATACCAGAAAACATATAAATGCACTGAATCTTGTCCTCTTCATCTGTTACTCCCTCATAATACAAAAGGAAGCAATTCAACAAATATTGTTCAAATTGCTTCCTCATTATTCGAAAATATTGTCTATCAATATTTTGTCATATATAACAAAATACGTCAAGTTTTATGACTACCATTTTTCTATTCCTGTACAAATTCGATAATGCCTTTGCCAAGTCTGGAAATACGTGCCAGAGAATATACATGCACACCCTGTGCTTCCAGCTTCTCACGTCCTGGCTGGAAAGACTTCTCAATCAGTGCACCCACGCCTGCTGTCGTGGCATGTGCTTTTCTCAGCAGTCTCAGTGCACCTGTTGCAGCCTCACCATTGGCAAGGAAATCATCAATGATCAGGACATGATCCGCTTCACTGATCTGATGGCTGGAAAGAGTCAATTCATAACTGGTTCCTTTGGTAAATGAGCTTACCAGTGTCTGATACAGATCATCATTCAACACCTTCGATGGCTGCTTCTTCAGAATAACCATCGGCACATTCATCTCATATGCTGTCATAAGCGCCGGTGCAATACCAGAACTCTCAATCGTCACGATCTTAGTAATCCCCTGATCCTTGAAATGCTCAGCAAACTCTTTGCCAATCTCATGCATCAGTTCAGGATCTACCTTATGATTGATAAAACTGTCTACTTTTAATACGTTTTCATTCAATGCCCGGCCTTCCGCCAGAATCTTCTCTTCCAGTACCTTCAACTCTTTCACCTCATATATATTTACTTTAATTTTAAAAATTAACTTATCCAATCTGTCCCAGATCTTTGACCACTTCTCCTGCTATGATCAATCCTGCAACTGCCGGCACAAATGCTACGCTTCCCGGAATATCTCTCCGTTCCGTACACTTATGACTGGCTCCCGGTGGACAAATGCAGTTCGTACGGCAGCCAATCGACATATCTTCCTTCGGTCTCGTAGGCTGTTCTTCTGAGTATACTACCTTCAGCTTCTTCACTCCGCGCTTCTTAAGCTCCCTCCGCATAACCTTCGCTAAGGGACATACCTTAGTCTTATAAATATCTGCCACTTTGAATTGACTTGCATCCAGCTTATTCCCAGCTCCCATACTGCTGATGATCGGCACATTGCACTCCTTTGCTTTCATCACAAGGGAAATCTTCGCTGTCACAGTATCTACCGCATCTACGATATAATCATACTCCTCAAATGGAAAATCATCTGCATTCTCCGGAAGAAAAAAGCAATTATGAATCTCAACCTTCGCCTTAGGATTAATATCCAGAATACGTTCCTTCATAACTTCCGTCTTATACCTGCCAACGGTCTTTCTCGTAGCTATGATCTGGCGGTTCAGATTCGTCAAACACACTTTATCATCATCAACCAGATCCAGCGCGCCCACACCACTTCTTGCCAGCGCCTCACATACATAACCACCCACACCCCACACCGCCAATACCAAAGACTGCAACCCTGGCTCCTTCAAGCCGCTGCATCGCCTCTTTTCCCAGCAATAATTCTGTTCTCGAAAACTGTGTAAGCATCTATATTAAACTCCTGTAAATCGTCTCTAAATAATCTACTAATAACCTATATTATGTATTCTTTCCTTACATTTGTCAATACTCCAGAAACCACCAGAAATATTTTTTGTGGGGTTGACAAGGATTGTATACATGTTTATAATAGACCACGATAATTGAATACCGAGCCAATCGAAGATTGCAGGAAAGCAGGCATTATGCCCGCCGAAGGAATAATACTCTCAGGTGTCTTCATTTAGAGACGAGACTGTAATTGGATGGCCCTCTGGAGAATCCCTTAAGTGGGTGCCGAAGGTGAAAGCAGGACATAGTTCCCGCGAATCTCTCAGGCAAAAGGACAGTGTGACTAGTATATTAAAACAACCTTGTTGTTTTTTATTATTTTGATATACCAAGATCTCGTGGATTCTCCCCGGGATTTTTTTGTTTCACAAATTGAAATCCCGGGGAGACATCTATTTGAATCTTTTTCATCTATCCCAATCTATCCATTTTTCAGTCAGAGCTTTTCCCATATCTTCTATGGCTTAATAATTTTGAGAGGAATCGAGGAAAAAAACATGGAATTCATTGCAAAAATCGTTGATCTGGTCAACACATTTCTCTGGGACTACGCACTGTTGGTGCTGCTCCTTGGCGCAGGTATCATTTTTACCTTCCGCCTGAAGTTCATTCAGGTACGTAAGTTTGGCGAAGGTATGCGTTCACTGTTCGGTAATTTTTCGCTGCACGGTGGAAAAAGCGAAGAAGGTCTCAGTTCTTTTCAGGCACTGACTACTGCCATTGCTGCGCAGGTCGGTACCGGTAATATTGCCGGAGCTGCTACCGCTATTGCATCCGGTGGACCCGGTTCCATTTTCTGGATGTGGGTCAGCGCGTTTTTCGGTATGGCTACGATTTACGCTGAAGCAATTATGGCTCAGCACACCCGCAAAGTAGAAAACGGTACTGTAATCGGCGGTCCTGTATATTACATCAAATACATATTTAAAGGCGGATTCGGTAAGTTCCTTGCCGGTTTCTTCTCTGTAGCCATCATCCTTGCACTGGGATTCATGGGTAACATGGTACAGTCCAACTCTATCGGAGTTGCATTTAACAATGCATTCCACGTACCGACTATCGCTGTTGGTATCTTCGTGGCAATTGTTGCAGCTATCATTTTCATCGGAGGTATCAACCGTATCGCAAGCTTCACAGAAAAGATCGTGCCAATCATGGCTCTCCTGTACGTACTTGGAAGCCTGATCATTCTGGTAACACATCTTCCAGGTGTAGGTACTGCATTGAAAGATATCTTTGTAGGTGCATTTTCACCACAGTCAATCGCCGGCGGTATGCTTGGTGTGACCGTACAGAAAGCTATGCGTTTCGGTGTTGCAAGAGGTCTGTTCTCCAACGAAGCAGGTATGGGTTCTACACCTCATGCGCATGCAACGGCTAAGGTATCCAACCCATGCGAACAGGGTATCATTGCTATGATGGGTGTGTTCATTGATACATTTATCATCCTGACTATGACAGCACTGGTTATCCTGTCTACCGGAGTTCTGGGAAATGGACAGACCGGAGCTGAACTGGCGCAGAGTGCATTTAACGTAGGATTCGGTGATTTTGGAAATATCTTCATCGCCATCTGTATGCTATTCTTCGCATTTACCACTATCATCGGCTGGTATTACTTCGGAGAAGTCAATGTACGCCACCTCTTTGGTAACAAAGCAGTAAAGGTATATGCCGTAATCGTAGTAATCTTCGTTATCATTGGTTCTACATTAAAGGTAGATCTGGTATGGAATATGGCAGATATGTTCAACGGTCTGATGGTTCTGCCGAACCTGATCGCACTTTTGGCTTGTATGAAAGTTGTAACGTCTATTTCAAAAGAGCACAAAGCGCTCTAATTTATCGTAATAAACTGCACGATATGTGCAAAACAGCATCCGCTTTTACCCTCCCGCGGATGCTGTTTTTTATTATCAGAAGCAAAAGGCCTGAATTTATGCTACACTAGCTATATACAAAGAACGGAGGTACGCCTATGACTGCAATCCGCACTGGCATGAAGAACTGTAGCTTACCCGTGTAGAATGCGGAGATTTAGATATCCGCGTGGACGGTATTGACTATACATTGCATCAGGGCGAAGCCATTCTCAACTTGTCAATGACGAAGACGAATACGTACAGCTTATCATCGGGCTAAAATCGTAGAACTGTAATATCAATATCAGGCTGAACTGCTTTGTCAGTCCAGCCTGATATTATTCTCTCTACTTCAAAAATAATCTTTTTATATCTTCCGCTGCCTCTTCTGGTGAATTCCAATCAATGACCGTAGAATCTATCTCCTGTTGCAAATTTTCAGCAAATGTAATCGCTTCTTTTCTACTGCTGTCTCCCCAATGATGCCAGTCCGGATAATTCAGATCATCCGGTGTATAACAGCTAATGGCCAATAGTTCCTGTTTACTCAGACATATTCCTTTTGCATTATTATTCAAATAAAACACATGTTTCAACTCCGCAGTTGCCGCTTTATGATCTATCCGCATTTCTTTTGCCGTGAACTGCATTTTCCTGTTAACATTCTCCATTTCATCAATTGATAAACTCAGATATTCTTTAGGTATTAACTGTCTGGTATTATCATATTTATTCATTGTTCGAATCGTCAGATTATAATAGTTAGGCCAACCATATATCATGTATTTCGAGTTCTCTTTTTTCAGCATAATACGATCCCTTGATACTTCTGAGAAACCATATTTATATAAAAGTTCCAGAGATACACTCGTTTTTCCACATCCTTTACCTCCGACTAATATAATGCCTCCGTATTCCTTTTTATATAATGCGGCCGCATGCAGCATTACAGCATGACTCTTCTCTTCTGCCAACACTTTTACTATATCGCGTACTACTCGTATTCCATCTTTATGAAGTACTCCTTTATCCGAATTATAAATGTGAATTTCCTTAGATAAATAATTCAATCTATACACACTTTTTGTGGCATGATTATATATACTGGTCGTCAATCCATTTCTGTATTCAGTTCCCGCTTCATGCACTGCACTTTTCTTACTGTTATGGATAACTATCCTTTGACCAAATTCCAGTATTTCCCGAAATTCATCATATGATTTATTTTCCAGAAACACACGGAAATCTATCTCTTCATTTTCACTCTCACGAACAAAATAATCCGCCAATAATCTATCCATAGCATCTATCACATCTTGATTCCCGGCAACCATCCAATGCACATTCATAAACTTATAATATACTTGTATCACTTCCAATCTCCTTTCTCACATCATCATAACCTCATAAAATCGATACGGTATATAACGAATCATTTCTTCATCAAATCTATATTCCATATAAAACCCATTCTTTGTTTTCCGTACCAGATTAACCTCATTTAAAATCTTTAAATGTTTTGAAACAGCTGCTTCACTAATCTGCAGCCTGCCAGCCAGTTCTTGTGTCGTAGCCACATCTTTCATAAGTAATTTGATGATTCGAAGTCTGTTCTTATCTCCAAGCGCTTTAAATAGCTGTACGAATTCTTCCGGAATATCGCCTTTCGCCTGTTCCACAATAATCCCCTTTACAACTTCCAACTCATCTCCATGCTTATAAAGCCATAAATGTGGATACACAAAAGTACTGACGGTCATCCATATAGTCTGTATCTCACTTTTCTTATACCGAAACTCACGATTCTTCATATAGACAACTTCTTCCGACTCAACTTGTAATCTGGAATGAATCGTTCCAATCCACTTCCACATTCCATCCTTTTTACACTTCTCTTTTTCGTCCTGAAGTACCCGCATCAGATATGTACGTAGGATAATTTCTTCCTTTCGAAACACCAGATCGTAATATTGTTTCATTACACGTAACACTCGGTCTCGATCATTTTTACTCATTTCACTTCCAGCAGAATCTTTAATCCATTGATTCCACTGATAAATATTTTTACCCTGAAAATAAGCAAGCATTTCCACAATTTCCATTTGGCGTATTTCTTTCCATTTCTCTGAATCAATAACCAGAATCCATGAATTGGTTATTTCCTTCAATTCACGAATCTCATTAATTACATCAGGAAAGGCTACTTCCTTTGCATAAACCCATTTCTTTCGTGACACATGATGTTCAGGATTTGCCAATACATGCATAGAAAAGAAGAACTCCCAAACCGGCAGATACGATACTACTACCTTGGTATTCTCCTCATAGAACATATCCAGAACCATATCCATCTCCTCCTCTTTCGATTAACCAACAAGTTAATCAATTCCCATTTCATCTTAGTTGTTGGAATTATAGAAATTGATACTACATTTGTCAATATTTTATAACGAGATTCGATTTTTCTGCCTCTCTTATTTTCCCATAACATTACAACAGGCAGTTGATTCAAAATCAACTGCCTGTCTCTCTAAAGCACTTTCACTTTCTGTTCAAACTCTTGCTCTGTATCCACAAACTGATAAGGTTCATACTCTCCATATGCTGATGGTCGACTAATTGTGACCAACTGAATCTCATCAGTTCCAACCTCAGACATTATTTTTCTTTTAAAATCCACTAAATGCTGACCATGCGAAGTCTGTAACGCCAAACTGCCAACACTACCGAATTTCTTTGCAATCAGATAACACATAATCTAGCACCTCCTTAAAATCACTTTCTGACCTGATTTTACCATTCTCATATTCTTTCCGCAATACACATCCTACTGCATTATCATACTTTTGTTTATACACATATTTATGAAGCCAATTATTTAATTGACGATCATAAAATGTATTATATTGAATTTCTATAGGATAATGATAATTACTTGCCTGATAATATACATGCACGCCTCGATATCCATCATCAAATGCTTTTCCATTTGACATGTCAGCAACACGGATATGTTCAAATTTTTTCAATTCCAATATAACTTCATAATCATCACATAATGTTCGAAATCCCAACAAATCATCAAAAACTTTTCTTATCAAAATAATGAAGATTCTTTTTCAAATTTATTCCTAATTTTGAGCAATATGAAAGTTTATCTAATTTCTCTATTGATAAACCATCCTTTCTCAAAATTTGATTAGTTACACTATCTGACTTTCTATTTGTCACCAATACAACCCCTTTATTTAAGCTCATTTTTCCATACACAACATACTATATAAAATATTCTATCGTCCGCTCCGGCGTCAGAAGTGTCTCTCTATTGGACAATAACACTGCTTCTCTTCCTGCCACCGGCCCCAGTGCATATAATTTTTCTTCATCCCGATTAAAATATTTCTCCGGTACGACGCGATTATACTCCATCGGATGATCCATATGTATCTCAATATCTTTCTCTTCATATGGTTCTGTCCAGTAATACGGATCAAACATTTTAATCTTGTCATCCTGGATTCCCGTCAATGTCACATAGTGCCATTCATCCAGAAACAGTCTTACTACGACAGCTCCACCTCTGCGTAAGACATCATTGATCCGACTGCTATCGCCAAGGTATACATCTTCTCCGGACAGATATGCACTGTTTACTGACAGCCTGCCGATCTTGCCAAATTCATTGAGCCAATTTGACAAAAACATCATAGCCATACGCGAAGTGCCGCTCTGTCCCGGCACACCTTCTGCACTGTAGCAGTCCAGACAATATAACATCACATTACGTATAATCTCCGGTGGGATATCCTCCCGATTGAAAAGATAGCTGATCGCATTCAACATCGATGTCGGTCCGCAATCACATTCTGATATCTGATAGTGTAATGGGTTCTTCATATTTTGCCTCCCTGCATCTATGCTCTCTAGTGTACCATCTGCTCCCCTGATACGTCAACAGGAGCAGTCCTCCCAGACTGCCCCTGCTAATATCTAATATCTTTTATCTCTTAATCTTCTTCGATGTGTTCCCGTCCCTGATCGATGATCGTACGCACATGATCATCTGCCAGTGAATAGAATACAGACTTACCTTCCCGTCTGCTCTTGACCAGCTTGTTCTGCTTCAGTATCCTGAGCTGGTGGGAAATAGCTGACTGTGTCATATTCAATGCCTCTGCCAGATCGCAGACACATACCTCTGCTTCAAAGAGCACATACAGAATTCGGATTCTTGTGGAGTCTCCGAAGATCTTGAATAATTCCGCCAGATCATACAGCTCCGTCTCAGCCGGAATGGTCTCATTTACTATTTTCAGGAGATTCTCATGTACCTCGCAAGATTCACAGATCTCCACATCATTTGCTTTTTTTTCCATCTTATCACTCCTAGAGGTTCTTTACAAAAAGTGCACGGATCGCATTAAGAACTGCAATCACCATAACTCCCACGTCTGCGAAAATCGCCATCCACATATTCGCTATACCAAGTGCTCCGAGGATCAGGCAGATTGCTTTAATACCAAGTGCAAAATAAATGTTCTCATATACAATGCGTAAGCATTTTCTGGATATCTTAATCGCCTTTGCAATCTTCTGTGGATCATCATCCATCAGCACCACATCGGCCGCTTCAATGGCTGCATCAGATCCAAGGGCTCCCATGGCAATTCCGATATCTGCTCTGGAAAGCACCGGTGCATCATTGATCCCATCACCGACAAATGCAAGTTTCTCTTTCTCGCCTTTCTTAGCCAGCAGTTCTTCTACCTTCGCAACCTTATCTGCCGGAAGTAGTTCGCTGTGTACTTCATCAATGCCAAGCTCTGCTGCCACCTGATCTGCCACCCGCTTCATATCTCCGGTCAGCATAACTGTCTTCGTGATACCCGCGCGCTTCAGATCCTGGATTGCCTGTTTTGCATGAGGCTTCAACTGATCTGATATCAGAATGTGTCCGGCATAAGTTCCATCCACTGCCACATGTACAATTGTACCTACTTCATGACATTCGCTGTATGAGAGATCCATCTTCTTCATCAGCTTCGCATTACCGACCGCCACTTCTACGCCATCAACTTTAGCTTTCACGCCATGTCCGCTGATCTCTTCGATATCCGTTACACGATTACGATCGATTGGCTTGCCATATGCTTTCTGCAGACTCTTACTGATCGGATGTGAGGACGAACACTCTGCCAATGCTGCGTACTCCAGAAGCTGCTCTTCCGGAATTGTATTGTGATGTACTCCGCTGACCTCAAATACGCCCTGTGTCATCGTACCGGTCTTATCAAATACTACATATTTGGTCTGCGCCATGGTCTCAAGATAATTGGAGCCTTTGACCAATACACCTTCATGACTTGCTCCTCCAATTCCGGCAAAGAAGCTGAGCGGAATACTGATAACCAGTGCACAAGGACAACTGATAACCAAAAATGTCAGTGCCCGGTAGATCCAGTCACCCCATTCCGGCGCAAGTCCCAATGCAAGCATACGCACGATTGGTGGCAGGATTGCCAGTGCCAATGCACCGTAGCAGACTGCCGGTGTATAATATCTTGCAAATTTCGAAATAAAATTCTCGGATCTCGACTTTCTGGAACTTGAATTCTCCACCAGTTCCAGAATCTTGGATACGGTAGACTCCCCAAACTCACGGGTCGTCTGAATCTTCAGCAGACCTGTCATATTGATACATCCACTGATAACCTCATCACCGGCTTTCGCTTCTCTCGGAAGACTTTCGCCAGTCAGTGCACTGGCATTCAGTGTGCTGCTGCCTTCTGTGATCACACCATCAATCGGCACTTTCTCACCCGGCTGTACAACGATCACCGTGCCAACTTCTACCTCATCCGGATCCACCTGTTCCAGTTCTCCGTCTTTTTCAACATTCGCATAATCCGGTCGGATATCCATCAGCTCACTGATATTCCGTCTGCTCTTGCCTACCGCATAACTCTGGAACAGCTCGCCGATCTGATAGAACAGCATTACAGATACGCCTTCCTTATAATCACCCAGAGCAATCGCACCTACAGTAGCTACCGCCATCAGGAAATTCTCGTCAAATACCTGTCTGTTCAGAATACCCTTGATTGCTTTGCGCAGTACGTCGTATCCGATTACCAGATACGGCACCATATAACAGATAAATCTGATATATCCCTCTAATGGGAGAAAACTGAATGCAATGATCAGTACTGCCGCAACGATAATACGGATCAATACCTTTTTCTGTTTCTTTGTCATATCTGCTCCTGTCCTTTCTAATTCATTTTCCGCTTTATTCTCTGCAGATATCTGTTACCATCTAGCTGTATCTTACAAGAAGATCTCGCAGTCGTCTTCTACCTTCTTACAGTTCTTCAGGACTTCTTTCATAACCTTCTTAGGATCCTGTCCCTCTTCAAATTCCACGATCATCTTCAGCATCATGAAGTTAACAGTTGCATCCTTAACGCCTGCAGTCTCCTTTGCTGCCTGCTCCATCTTATTTGCACAGTTTGCACAGTCGACATCGATTTTGTAAGTCTTTTTCATAATAAATACTTCCTTTCTGGTATTGAATTATTTGTTTGAATATATGAGCACTTGTTCATATGTTTGTTTTTATTATAGCACTGCTATCATTTCTGTCAATAGCTTTTCGCATCTTATCTGGAATCCCTGTAAACGATATGGTATGATGAAATAAACATCCGAAGGAGGCAATTTATGCACGTAGGTAAGAAAATGCAAAAAAGAGAAAAGTCTGCCATGTCTGTATCACTGTATGGCAATCTGGTCTTTGTCGTCATTGAACTTGTGATGGCACTGGTCACTGGCTCTCAGGCTGTACTTCTGGACGCTGTCTATGATAGCGTAGAATTCTGTATGCTGCTCCCTTCCATTTTTCTGATTCCATTACTATACAAGCCCTCTAATGAGGAGCACCCATTTGGATATATGCAGATTGAGACCATCTTCGTTGTTGTTAAGGGGATCACCATGACAGCTGTTACCTTTGGTCTGATTTTTAACAACATCAACCTAATGCTACACGGCGGTCATATTGTATCCTTCCACACCGTTGCCGGATTTGAATTATTTGCCTGCATCTTAGGTATTATCGTAACCGTTTATCTCTATTATAAAAACAAACAAATGGAATCACCGCTTATCAATATGGAAATGCAAGGCTGGCGGATTGACAGCTTTATCTCACTCGGTATGACCGTTGCTTTCCTACTGCCAATGCTGATCCCATTCGACTGGTTCCAACATATCGTGCCGTATCTTGATCAGTTAATCACCATTGTACTTTCACTGGTTATGATACCAACACCGATCCACACTGTAATCACAGGTATCCGTGATCTGATGCTGATTCCACCGGAAGAAGAGACCATCGATGATATCAAAGAAACCATCGAACCGATCATCGGCGTATACGGACACAAAAACCTGTATTACGATATCGTCCGCACCGGAAGAAAACTCTGGATCAGTGTCTACATCAGTTTTGAAAAGGACATCGTATCTCTGTCCAAATTTAAACAATTACAGGATCAATGTATTAAGGCACTGGCTTCCAAATATTCTGATTTCTACTTTGAACTTCTGCCAGATATAGAATTCACCGGAATTGAAGATATTGAATAAAATCCGGTGAAAATCTGTTGACAGCTTTTTATCTGAGTGTTATATTATATGTATACAAACCAAAGGCGGTTTTCCAGCAGGGAAACTGCCTTTTTGTTTTGTATAATAAAAAAGGTTGCTATTGCAGGAACGCCGAAGTATCATTTTCCCCAAGAATGATCTCCGGGCAAACTCCAATTCATATATACTTTTCTCCTTCAGGAGAAGCATTCCCCAAGCTTTGTATATAGCACTGCAGAGCAACAAAAACCTCTCAATGACATACCAAAAGGAAAAAGCACGACATTTTCATGTCGTGTTTTTTCTTGTCTTCGGTCATCGCTTTTTGTGCATTATGCATAGTTTTATATATTATTTTTTTCATTTCTTGGTTAATCATACTTTTCCTTCGGTGCTATAATGTGCTTGTAACAAAGAAAACCTACTTAACACACCTCTTTGAACAGCAAAGTTGAAGGATGCTAAGCAGATCAGATTTTTGGAGGAAAAGATAAATGAATACTTTAAAAGCTGAAAAGAGAAGCATGGACATCAAAGCAAAGAAATTAAGAAGAGAAGGTTTCGTTACCGGTAATGTATTTGGCAAGAAGCTTGCAGAATCCATTCCAGTCAAAATCGAGAAATCCGCAATTGAGAAGTTACTGAAGACAAGCCACAAAGGTAGCCAGATCATGTTAGATATCGACGGTGAGTCTTATCAGGTACTGATCAAAGATGTAGAATATAACCCGTTAAAAGGTCAGGTAGATGAGATTGACTTCCAGGCACTTGTAAGTGACGAGAAAGTTCATTCCGTTGCAGAGATCGAACTGGTCGACCATGAGAAGGTAGTATATGGAGTACTGGAGCAGTTCCTTGAAGAAATTCAGTTACGCGCACTTCCTGCTGCATTGGTTGATAAGATTGAGATTAATGTCGGTGAGTTAAAGGTCGGTGAATCTATCAAAGTAAAAGATTTGCCAATCTACCAGAACAAAGACATTGACATTCTGACAGATCCGGAAGCTACTATTGTAACTATCCAGGAAGTACACAATGCTCCTGAAGCTGACGAGGAAGCTGAAGAAAGCACAGAAGCATAATTTCATATTTGCGATCAAGAAAAGGATTCCAGTTGTGGAATCCTTTTCTTAATTATAATGCTTTATAATGCTTTGATTCTTTCGATCGCTGCTACAGTATTCTCATATGAACCGAATGCTGTCAGACGGAAATATCCTTCTCCACTCGGTCCAAATCCGGATCCCGGAGTTCCTACTACATTAGCATTCTCCAATAAGTAATCAAAGAATTCCCATGAAGTCATCTTATCTGGTGTCTGCAGCCAGATATATGGTGCATTCACACCACCGGATACATTGTATCCCGCACTCTTCAGTCCTTCGTAGATAACCTTCGCATTGTTCATGTAATAAGCTACCTGCTCTTTTAACTGAACCTTACCAGCCTCTGAGTATACTGCCTCGCCGGCTTTCTGCACGATATACGGAGCTCCATTATATTTGGTTCCGTGACGTCTTGCCCACAGAGAGTGCAGCATAACATCACCCTGCTTGATATCCTTCGGAATAACCGTTGCCCCCAGACGTACGCCGGTAAATCCTGCATTCTTAGAAAAGCTTCGAAGCTCGATCGCACATGTTCTTGCTCCCTCACACTCATAGATTGTGTGTGGCACATTGTCCTCTGAAATATATGCTTCATAAGCCGCATCGTAAATAATGACTGCGCCTACTTTATTCGCATAGTCTACCCACTCCTGAAGCTGATCCTTTGTGATCGTAGAGCCGGTCGGGTTGTTCGGGAAGCACAGGTAAATAATATCCGGTGTCTCCTTCGGAAGTTCCGGTGCGAAGTTCGTCTCTTTTGTACATGGCATGTAGATTACATCACTCCATGTCTCTGTCTTTGGATCATAAGTACCGGTACGTCCTGCCATAACATTGGTATCCACATATACCGGATATACAGGATCACATACAGCAATCTTATTATCTTTGGCAAAAATCTCCTGGATATTACCAGAATCTCCCTTTGCACCATCCGAAATAAAAATCTCATCAGCCTTAATATCGCAGCCTCTGTCCTGATAATCATTCTTAGCCATTGCTGTTCTTAAGAATTCATATCCCAGATCCGGTGCATATCCGTGAAATGTCTCTGCATGAGCCATCTCGTCTACTGCTCCGTGCAGTGCATCAATGATCGCCGGTGCTAACGGCTGTGTCACATCTCCGATTCCAAGACGGATGATGGATTTATCAGGATTCGCCGCAGAATATGCAGCTACTTTTTTACCGATTGTAGAAAACAGATAGCTTCCCGGTAACTTCAGATAATCTTCGTTCACTTTAAACATCTTGTGTATCTCCTCTTTTTATTTCTTTTATACAGTGACTATTCCGTCATATACAGTGACTGCCGGTCCTGTCATATACATCTTTCCATCAGCTTCATCCCATAAGACGGATAATTCTCCACCTTTTAATTTTACCGTAACATGACGTTCTGTCAAGTCATTTAATACACCTGCCGCTGCTACTGCACAGGCTCCCGTACCGCAGGCAAGGGTTTCCCCGGCTCCACGCTCCCATACCCGCACAATAATGTGCTCTCTGTCCACCACCTGAGCGAATTCCACATTTACCCGTCTCGGAAAACGTCCATGATATTCAAACTCCGGACCAATCTGTGCAAGATCCAGTCGTTTTACGCGGTTTACCCAGACTACTGCATGCGGATTTCCCATGGATACACCAGTCATCCGATATTCCATATGACGGATTGAGATTGGCTCCTGCACCACTCTGGTGTGTTCCGATATAATAGGAATCTTATCTGCCTGGAAAATGGGATATCCCATATCTACGGTTACCTGAGATATTTTATCTTCTTCATCCGTCTCCAGCCACAGTCTCCGCATACCTGCATCTGTCTCAATAATAAGTTCTTTCTTCTTCGTCAGTCCTCTGTCATAGACATACTTTGCAAGGCAGCGGATTCCATTGCCGCACATTTCAGCTCTGGATCCATCTGCATTATAAATGTCCATTCGAAAATCTGCTCTTCTTGATGGCAGAATAAGGATCAGCCCATCTGCCCCAACGCCAAAATGCCTGTCACTAAGCCTTTCCGCAAGCCTTTCCGGTTCTCTGATGTGCTCTGTGATTCCATTTACATAGATGTAATCATTACCAAGTCCATGCATCTTCGTAAAATACATCCGCAGCACATTCCTTCTATAATAATTTTCAAGAATGCCTCTGCAATCCTGCCGGAGGCTATATCAGCTGGGGGATTGACTCCCATCTGATATACTTATTCTGACATGATGCTGAGTACCATCTCAGCCGTCTCTACGATATTATTGCCACTGTCCATACTGCACTTCTGCAGATATCTATGTGCTTCCTCTTCAGTCATATTGTTACGGGCCATCAGAAGTTCCTTCGCATCTTTGATCAGTTTCTGCTGCTTCGGATCTCTCTGTGGTCGCTCTTTCTTTCGTTTCCTGCGTCTGCGATCCATCGCCTGAAGCATCATATTCATCGTGTTAAGAAGGTCATATACCTTAATCGGCATATTCAATCCTACTACACCTTCCATATTATCTCCCTGCCATTTCTCCGGTGACGCTACCAGAAGCATCTCAAATTCTTTCGAAAGGTATTCCCGTAATTCGGTATACAGCATATCTGCCAGTTTATAGCCACATACCACAATTCCCTCATCCAGAAGTTCCGTATAGTGCAGTACCTGAGCGCCTGTAGTACATACTCCGATGACTTCACAGCCGCCACGGGTCAGAATATTACGAATATTGATTGCATTATCTTTATTTGGAAATACAACAATAACATCTGCCACACTTACACCCCCTGTCGATCTACTCTGCTGTCCTCATTATTATCTGATAAGGGCAGCTTAGATCACACGGAGATATTTCTGAATTTCCCATTCTGTAATCTGAGCGCGGTATTGTCTGTACTCTTCTTTCTTCGCCGCAATGTATTTTTCAGCCAACTCTTTTCCAAGCACGTCTTTGATAAATGTATCCTTCTCAAATTCTCTGGCCGCTTCCAGGAGACTTCCCGGCAATGAGTCAATTCCCATCCGCTCACGTTCCTTCTGTGTCAGTTTGTAAATGTTGGTATCCACACTCTCCGGCGGCATAATCTCATTGCGGATGCCATCCAGTCCTGCTGCCAGACACACTGCCAGTGCCAGATATGGATTCGCTGACGGATCCGGACTTCTGAGTTCAATTCTGCTCTCCTCGCCACCTGCCGGGATCCGGATCAGCGGTGTACGGTTGGTTTCAGACCATGCGATATATACCGGTGCCTCGTATCCAGGAATCAATCTCTTATATGAATTTACTGTTGGATTGGTAATAAATGTAATCGCTTTCATATGCTTCATGATACCGCCGATGAAGTAATATGCCTCTTTACTGAGTCCCTTCTCATCGAAGTTATCGGTAAACACATTCACTCCGTCTCGGTTCAAAGTCATATTCAGATGCATACCGGAACCATTAGCTCCCAGATTCGGCTTTGGCATAAATGTTGCATGAAGTCCATGCCTCTTGGCAATGGTCTTAACTACCAGCTTAAATGTCATGATATTATCTGCTGTAGCAAGTCCTTCGTCATAGCGGAACACGATCTCGTGCTGTCCCGGCGCAGCCTCATGGTGGGATGCCTCAATCTCAAATCCCATATCCTCCAGGGTCAGCACCATATCCCGTCTCGCATTTTCCCCAAAGTCCAGAGGTCCCAGATCAAAATAGCTGGCATTCTCATGGGTCCTGGTTGTCGGCTGTCCGTCCTCATCTGTTTCAAACAGAAAAAATTCGCACTCCGGGCCTACATTAAATTCATAACCGTCTGACCTGGCATCTTCCAACACTTTCTTAAGTACATATCTCGGATCACTGTCAAACGGTGTCCCATCCGGGCGGTGTACATCGCAAATCATACGTGCAACCTTGCCCTGCTGCGGTCTCCATGGAAAGATCTCAAATGTATTCAGATCGGGGTACAGATACATATCAGACTGCTCAATTCGCGCAAATCCTTCAATAGAGGAGCCGTCAAACATGCACTTATTATTCAATGCTTTTTCCAGCTGACTGGTAGTAACCGCCACATTCTTCATAGTTCCGAAAATATCCGTAAACTGGAGACGGATAAACTCCACATCCTCTTCTTCTACCAGACGAAGGATATCTTCTCTCGTATAATTATTCATAATGGATACCTCCTATATTGATTTTTACTCATGTTGCCGTGATTTTATAACGTGATATATTAAGAATATTTCCAAATACCAAATAAGGGCATTCTTCACCTAAGAAAAACGCCCTTGTTTTATATGATATTATTATAGAGATATGTGGACTTTCTGTCAATCTTAACCTGATGTAATATTTTTCGGGAGCAACATTCCCAGATGCCTCTCAAATTCTGTTCCGGCAACCTCTTCCACCTGATCTGCTGCAGAATCACGCATAGCTGCCTCGACAAATCTTCCTGCCAGCACGCACAAGTCTCTTAAGCTGTCTCCACGCACCATGCCTCCGGCAATGATAGATGCAAAGATATCCCCGGTTCCTGAATAGCTTCCTCCGATATACGGAAATGCGGTCAGTTCGCATTGCTCTTCCGCAATGATCAGATTTCCAATCTTTTGTTCACCATTTTCGGTTAGATGGATCCCCGTTACAAGGATATTTTTTACTCCTTTTTCCACCAGACTGTTTGCCATCTGATGAATAATCTCAATCTTTAATTCTCCCGGCAGGCTGCATACTGTCTCATAATCTGCTTCTGTCAGCAGACAGAGTTCTGTCAGATTTGGCGTGAGCACATCTGCCTGACAGGCAAGTTCTTTCATCTTCTCCAGCAAGCCATCCGTAAACATATCATACTTCACTCCATCATCACCCATAACCGGATCTACCAGTAGGAATGTATCTTCCTTACGAAAGCTATCTAAGAAATCAAAAATCCGGTCTATCTGAGCCTCGCTCGCCACAAATCCGGTATAAATTCCATCAAAATGTGCACCAAGCTTCTCCCACTCGTTGCGTATATATTCCATCTTATCAGTATAATCATCCAGATAATAACTCGGATAACCGGTCTGTGCACTCAATACCGCTGTTGGCAAGGGACACGGCTGCACTCCCATTACGGATATCACCGGAATTGCTGCAGTCAGTGAGCATTTCCCAAATCCGGATAAATCCTGTATTACTGCTATCTTCTTAACCATTTGTTTGCTCCTTTATTAGTTAATTACTATGCTCTTACATAGTAAAAAATCGACACTGTTACTATACAGTGCCGATCCTTATGTGTCAACGTTTTAACCTTATAGAACGTACTCGCTATAAAAATATTATGGAAATACCAATTCTATCCTGGTTCCTTCACCTAATTTACTCTCTACATGTACCTCGCCATGATGAAGCATCACTCCGTGTTTTACAATAGAAAGTCCAAGTCCCGTACCACCTCGTTCTTTGGAATGGCTCTTGTCCACCCGATAGAATCTTTCAAAAATCCGGTCTATCTGATCCTCAGGAATGCCAATGCCATTATCTGTGACAACGACCTTTTTTCCCTGTAAGGTATTGCCCGCCCAGACACTTACTTTACCGCCGGGATTATTATACTTGATCGCATTCTCAGTAATATTATAGATCATCTCATCCAATATCCGACGGATACCTGTATATTTTACACTTTCTCCTGTCAGCTCCAGACGCACCCGATTCTTTGCCGCCTGCGGTGCCAGACGACTGATGATCTCACGGGAAAGTTCGTACAGATCTACCTCTTCTTTCTCCAATTCCACACGTCCCTCATCCAGTCTGGATAACTTGATGATATCTTCTACCAGCGTAATCAGACGGCTTGCTTCCTGATAAATCTTCTCTGAAAAATGCTGCATATCTTCCGTTCTTACCAGACCATCTTTCATAATCTCTGCATAACCGGATATAGAAGTCAGTGGTGTCTTAAGTTCGTGAGATACATTCGCTGAAAATTCGCGACGCATTGCTGCCACTGCTTCCTTCTCCTTGTTGGACTGTTCGATTCTCTCAAGAAGTGGCTGAAGTTCCGGATACATTTCCTGTTCCAGCGGATTTTCCAGATCTAATGTATTGATTGGACGAATCAGACGTTCTATCTGCCATTTAGACAGAAGCCATGCTGTTACAATCATAATCAATGCCAGAAATATCATAAATGGAAGAATATGAAACGCTGATTTCATAGCTGAATTCATCGTCCTCGATACACGAAGTACGGTGCCGTCTGGCATCTTTTCCGCATAATAGCACATCTCTTCTCCGATCGTATCCGACTTACGGATATCCTCTCCCTCTCCTTTTGCAAATGCTTTCTTTACCTCCGGACGATTTTTATGATTCTCAAATGTGTGCTCATCTTCTGTTGAATCATACAGTACAGTTCCCTCTGCACTGATCCATGTAATTCTCGTATTGGCCCGCACTTCATCCATTTGATTCAGATATTCCGTACCGGAAATCTGCACTGCCTTGCTAATATAATCCGCCTCACGGTGAATCTCTTCTTCTACCGTGGTAACCGTCTGACGGTACATAATTCCTGTTAAAAATATATATGCAATAACCAGTGTCGCAGTGAGAACAAATACCATACTGTGCTGCATCTTCTGTCTCATAGGCTGTATTTTCTGTGTCATAAAACTCTTCCTTTATTCGCTGATCCGGTAACCTACACCCCGGACTGTCTCAATCATATCTCCTGCTGCACCAAGCTTCTGGCGCAATGTACGGATATGTACGTCTACGGTACGTGTCTCACCATCAAAATCATACCCCCAGATCTCTTCCAGCAGCTGACTTCTGGTAAGTACAATATTCGGATGCTCCAATAATCTCCGCAGTACTTCAAATTCCTTTAATGTAAGCTGCACCGGTTCTCCATTTACCAGAATCTCATGCTTCTTCACGTCCATCTCAATCGCGCCATGTACAACTTTCTGTGGGCGTTCATCCCTCTGTCTCTCTACACGTCTGAGTACCGCCTTTACTCTGGAAATCAGTTCCATCATACCGAAAGGCTTACTTACATAGTCATCGGCCCCCAGATCCAGACCGATTACTTTATCGTATTCTGCTCCCTTAGCTGTCACCATGATCACCGGAATATTCCGGGTCAATGTATCTGCCTTTAACTGCTTTAAAAGCGTCAATCCATCCTCACCTGGCAGCATGATATCTAGCAAAATAAGCTCTGGCAGTTCAACTGCCAAAGCTTTCTTTAATGCTTTACCATCCTCAATCTCTTTTGCTTCGAATCCCATCGTCTGAAGGGTGTATGCTACCAATTCTCTGATATTCGCGTCGTCCTCTACACAATAGATCATATATGACTCTCCTTATGCACTCCTGTAATTGAAAATTCTACCCATTCTGCAATATTGGTCGCATGATCTCCGATTCGCTCCAGATACTTGGATACCATGATCAGGTCAATTGCCGTACTCCCATCTTCGTCCCCGGCACTGATCAGACGCATCAGCTTCTTCTTCACCGTCTCAAACAGCTCATCTACCGCGTCATCCTGCCCAATAACTTCACGTGCAAGTTCCAGATCCCGCTGAACATAAGATGCTACGCTGTCATGCACCATCTTCGAAACAGCCGATGCCATCTTGTCAATCTCAGGAATCTCATTGGTCTCATTCATTCCTGCAGAAATAATAATCTCTGCGATATCAGATGCCTGATCTCCAATTCTCTCCATATCCGTGATCATTTTGAGTGCTGCTGAGATCTGTCTCAGATCTCTCGCTACCGGCTGCTGCTGTAATAATAAACGCAGGCAGAGACGTTCGATGTCTTTCTCCATATGATCGATCTCATGGTCTGCCTCAACCACATTCATCGCCTGATTCGAGTCTCCGTTACGCAGTGCCTTCGCAGCTCTGCTGATTGCGACCTCACACAATTCACCCATGTGGGTCAGCTGACTGTTCAATGACTCCATCTGTCTGTCAAATCTGTTCCGCATCTTATCCGAACCTCCCTGTGATATAATCTTCCGTCCTCTTATCAGAAGGAATTGAGAATAATTTCTCTGTGTCGTTGTATTCAATAACCTCTCCAAGCAGGAAAAATGCAGTATTGTCAGATATGCGGACTGCCTGCTGCATATTGTGTGTTACCATGACAATAGTATAGTCTTTTTTCAGTTCTGCCGCAAGGTCTTCAATCTTAGAAGTAGAAATAGGATCCAGTGCGGAAGTTGGTTCATCCATCAGAAGTACTTCCGGCTGCACTGCCAATGCTCTCGCGATGCAGAGTCGCTGCTGCTGTCCGCCTGACATACCAAGTGCGCTCTTCTTCAGACGATCTTTGCATTCATCCCAGATTGCCGCATCGCGGAGAGACTTCTCCACGATATCATCAATCTTTGCTTTTGAACGAATACCGTGTGTTCTCGGTCCATAAGCAATATTATCATAGATGCTCATCGGAAATGGATTCGGCTTCTGAAACACCATTCCCACACGTTTTCTCAAAAGATTCACATCCATATTATGAAAAATATCCTCACCATCCAGTGTTACTTCTCCTTCAATTCTGCATCCTTCTACCAGATCATTCATTCTGTTTAATGATTTTAAAAGTGTAGACTTACCACATCCTGACGGTCCGATAAATGCTGTGATTTTATTTGCTTCGATATCCAGATTAATATTCTTCAATGCATGAAAATCACCGTAATATAAATCCAGATCCTTAATCTTTATCTTTCCCATTTCGAAATTATACTTTCCTTTCTATGCTTTTGTCAGCCTCTTCGCCACAATACCTGACAACGTATTGATCACTACTACCAGCACCAGCAGAATGACTGCTGTTGCATACGCCTGATCCATATACAGACCTTCACTCGCAAGCAGATACATATGCACTGCCAGTGTCCTTCCTGATCCCAGTACACTTGAAGGTACCTGGGCTACCGAACCGGCCGTATAAATAAGTGCTGCTGTCTCTCCGACTATACGTCCGATTGCGAGGATCACGCCCGCCAGAATACCAGGCACGGCAGACGGCAGAACAATATAAAATACGGTATGCAATTTACCTGCTCCAAGTCCAAAGCTTCCTTCCCGGTAAGAATCCGGAACAGACAGAAGTGCTTCTTCCGTTGTACGCATAATCAGAGGAAGAATCATGATTGCCAGCGTAAATGCTCCGGACAGAAGCGAAAATCCCCAGTGGCATGTACTTACAAAAAACAACATTCCGAACAATCCATATACGATAGATGGAATACCTGACAAAGTCTCTGTAGTAAGTCTGATAATATCCACAAATCTATTACCCTTCCCAGCATATTCAGCCAGGAAAATCGCTGAAAAAATACCAATCGGCACTGCCAGAAGCAATGACAGCAATGTCATAATAACAGTATTGATCAGTGCCGGCATCAATGATGCATTCTCCGAATTATAGTGCAGAGAGAATAGCGACGGTTTCAGGTACGGTACGCCATGTACCAGAATATATACGATTAAAAAAATCAATACCGTAAATGTAATAAGTGCCGCCAGTTTTACCAGAATCATCATAATAAGCGAAGCCGGATGGCGCAGATAAGAATACATCTTCTGTGAAAAATCATTTTTCTTATTCATGATCTGCCCTCCTCTTTAATATTGCTACCGCCGCATTAATAATCAGAATAAATACAAAAAGTACAACTCCTGTCGCGATCAATGCTTCTCTGTGAAGATCTGCTGCATACCCCATTTCAATGACAATGTTGGCTGTCAGGGTTCGTACACCTTTGAATATACTTCCTGTAAGTCTTGGCTGGTTACCGGCAACCATAATAACTGCCATGGTCTCTCCGATCGCACGTCCGATTCCCAGCACGATTCCTGCCAGTACTCCGGATTTTGCAGCCGGGATCACAACTGTAAAAATACTTCTCTCATGGGTTGCTCCCAGAGCCAGAGCTCCTTCATAATAATGGGTCGGCACAGCGCGGATCGCACTCTCTGTGGTTCCGATGATTGTTGGCAAGATCATCATTCCCAGAATGATCGACGTAGTGAGAAGTCCTTTTCCGTCTCCTGCTTTTTCCACGATCCCCATCTGTTTTAATGTTCTTCCGAACTCCCGTACCATTGGCACCAGTACGACCAGACCGAAGAATCCATACACAACGGAAGGATTTCCTGCCAACAGCTCTGTTGCTGCTTTCAGCGGTCTGTATATTTTTTTCGGGCAGTACATTGCCATAAATACAGATGTCAGAATTCCGATCGGCACTCCGAACACGATCGCACCTGCTGTTACATATAAGCTTCCGATGAT
>ERZ773103.809-NODE-809-length-35136-cov-19.943816_pt1 | contig 35136 bp, 24 predicted proteins | sample MGYA00511118_ERZ773103 | MGnify/ENA primary metagenome ERZ773103 (study PRJEB29015, sample SAMEA2737821) | human gut metagenome | biome: human gut; feature: human-associated habitat; material: faeces | place: China | collected 2012 ... | reverse complement strand
CCAACATGGCAGGCCGTGGTACCGATATCATGCTCGGCGGCAACGTCGAGTTCCTCGCCGATGCGAAGCTCAAGTCCGAAGGCTACTCCCCGGATGACACTCCGGACGAGTACGAGAAGCGTTGGCCGGGCACTTTGGCCGAGATCAAGGACCAGGTCAAGGACGAGCATGAGGAGGTCGTCAAGCTCGGCGGTCTGTATGTGCTCGGCACCGAACGTCACGAATCCCGCCGTATCGACAACCAGCTGCGCGGCCGTTCCGGCCGTCAGGGCGATCCGGGTGAATCCCGTTTCTACCTGTCCCTCGAAGATGATCTGATGCGTCTGTTCAACACCCAGCTGGTGGCGCGTGTCATGGCCAAGGGTATGCCGGAAGGCGAGCCGATCGAAGCCAAGAGCGTTTCCAAGGGCGTGCGCACCGCGCAGAAGGCCGTCGAATCGCGTAACTTCGAAATCCGTAAGAACGTGCTGAAGTACGATGACGTGATGAACAAGCAGCGCACCGTCATTTATGCGGAGCGTCAGGCTGTGCTGAAGGGCGCGGATATCCACGAGGACATCCTCAAGTTCATCGACGACACCGTGCTGAGCTACATCAAGGGCGCCAACAACGGTTCCGACAAGCCGGCCGATTGGGATTGGGACGGTCTGTTCAAGGCCATCTCCTCCGTGTACCCGATCGCCGTGGAGCAGGAAGCGGCCAAGGACGCCGTCGACAAGCTCAAGGGCGACAAGGCCGTTGAGGCCCTGAAGGAGCTCATCGTCTCCGACGCCAAGGACCAGTACTCCGATTTCGAAGACAAGCTCGGCAGCGAAGGCTTGCGCCAGCTCGAGCGCCGCGTGGTGCTCGCCGTACTCGACCGCAAGTGGCGTGAACACCTGTACGAGATGGACTACCTCAAGGACGGCATCGGCCTGCGCGGTATGGGCCAGCGCGACCCGCTGGTCGAATACCAGCGTGAAGGCTACCAGATGTACAACTCCATGATCGAAGCCATCAAGGAGGAAACCATCCAGCTGCTGTTCCACGTGGACATCGAACGCGTGGCCATGACCGAGGACGAGGAGACCGAATCCGATGAGGATGAGGCCGTGAACGCCGCCGAGGCCGTAATGGGTCTGGACGGCGAAGCCGCCGCGACCGGCGAATCCGCTCCTGCAGAGCCGGAGACCGATGACGAGGCCGAAAAGACCACCATCGATGAACTGGCTGACGAGCAGAAGAACGAGAAGGGCATCGTCGGCATGCAGCCGATCAGCCACGCCGAAGGCAAGGTTCCGGCCAACAAGCGTCCGAAGAGCGAGGAGCTGCACTCCCCGTGGGCGGATGGCCGCACCTTCCCGGGAACCGGCAAGAACGCCCAGTGCCCGTGCGGTTCCGGTCGTAAGTACAAGATGTGCCATGGCCAGAACGAGCAGTGATTCGCTGAGTCGCTGACTTGCTCATGACATAACCTCCCCCGACCGTAATCGGGGGAGGTTTTCTTTTTTGAAGAATCTTCGATGGGCCGTTTCGTGATATGGACGTGCGGACGTGGGGAAACGTCCAATCGTTACAATTGGCGGCATCAGAACAACAATAAAGGCGTGCGACAGCGCCAAGGAGGGCATCATGGCCGAAATCACATGGAAGTCGATCCTCACCAAGCTGGTCGGAGGGGACCACTTGAGCGCCGAGGAATCCGAGTGGTTCGTCGATGACCTCATGAACGGCAATGCCGATCCGGCGGCCGTTGGCGCGGTACTCGCCACCCAGCAGCAGTTGGGGCTGACCCCCGACGAAGTGCGTGGCGCGGCGAAGGCCATGGTGGCCCATGCCATTCCGCTGCACATCGACGGTGAAACCACCGACATCGTCGGCACCGGTGGCGACGGAGCCTCCACCGTGAACCTGTCATCCATGGGGGCCGTCGTAGCCGCGGCCGCAGGCGTAAAAGTCGTCAAGCACGGCAATCGTGCGGCCTCATCCAAGTGCGGCACTGCTGACTGCTTCGAAGCGCTCGGCCTGCCCATGGATTTGACTCCGGAACAAGTGAGCGAAGTCGGCAACGAATGCGGCATCGCATTCGCTTTCGCACGCACCTTCCACCCCGCCATGCGTTTTGTCGGTCCGATTCGCGCCGCGCTCGGCGTGCCATGCGTGTTCAACGTGCTTGGTCCGCTGACCAACCCGGCAAGCCCGAAGCATATGGCCGTCGGCTGCGCTAATCGCAAGATGAGCCCGATCATGGCCGCCGTATATGCGGCGAACGGCCAGATCGGCATGGTCTACACTTCCCATGAGGGCCTTGACGAGATGGCACCGACCGGTCCGGTCTCCATTTGGGAATTCAAGGACGGCAAGGTTACCGAAAACAAATTCGATCCGACCGTCGAACTCGGCCTCGCCAAAGTCACCATCGCAGATCTGAAGGGTGGCGAACCGACGCTCAACGCGCAGCTGGCACGAGACTTCTTCGCAGGCAAGGATGTGTCGTTCCGTACCACCGCGCTGCTGAACGCCGCTTCCGCAATCGTCGCCGACGGTCATTCGGTGCCGGGCGACGCAAGCTTGGCTGACCGGTTCAAAGCCGCCTACGCCATCGCGGAGCAGACCGTCGACTCCGGCAAGGCCACGGCGCTGCTTGACAAGTGGATCGCCACCGCCCAAGCTGCGAAGAAAGCCTGAAAACGCTGACAACGTATGTGTATGTGAAGGCCCCGGCGTAAATAATGAACTGCGCCCCGTTTGTTGGACGTTGTTAATTGGGATACAGGGTCAGACCGCGGGGGACATGCTCCGGAACTCCTCCGGGGTGCGTCCCTCGAGTCGTATCTGGCGTTGTCTGGTGTTCCAATGGATGATGTAGGCGTCCAGCTCGGCCTTGAACCGCTCGAACGAGTCGAACTCTCGGCCGCGGTAGAACTCGTCCTTCAAGTGGCCGAAGACCTGCTCGGCCGCCGCGTTGTCCAGGCAGTTGCCCTTGCGGCTCATGGACCGGCGGATGCCGGGGCGTTCGAGCTCCTTCCTCCACCATTGGTGCCGGTACTGCCATCCCATGTCCGAGTGCAGGATCGGCTCCGCGCCGGCGGGCAGGCGCTCCGCGAGCATGGCGGGCAGGCGCTTCTGCTGCCCGAGGTCCGGACTGCGGCTCACGTCCCAGGCCACCGATCTCCTTGCTGGCCATGTCGTACACGGGAGCGAGGTACGCCTTGGATCCGGCGACCTTGAACTCGGTGACGTCGGTGCCGAGCTTGGAGAACGGACGGGCCGCGTCGAAGTCGCGTTCGGGCAGGTTATGCACGCGGTCGCCCGTCTCGCCCCTGTACGAGCTGTAGCGTCTCCACGGGTTCCTGGAGCGGATGGCGCATCTCAGCCCATACGGCGCATGACCCTGAGCACGGTCTTGGTCAGACCGTTCTCGACGTGGTCGCGCGACGCGGCGACCTTCGTCTCCCAGTCGTAGCGTCTGCTGCCGCCGCCTCCCATGACCGCCTCCTCGCCGTTGGACCTGTACAGCCTGATCCAGTTTCTCGCGGTATACACCGGTATGGCAAGCCTTCTGGCGAGCGTGTCCTTGCCGGCTCCGGACTTGATGAGTTCTCCAGCGCCTCGCGCCGGAACCCGTCGTCGTAACGTCTCCTTCGATCCTCACGCATACGAAAGAACCGCACCTTACGATCATCGAATCTGAATTTCTTCAGTCCAACAAACGGGGCGCAGTTCAATAACCGCCGGGGCCTTCACATAGATGGATGTATTCAGTTTGTCGCCAAAGAATCGTCAGACGCGTGCTCCATCATCGAATTCGTCGGTACGCGTTTCACGATGCCCTTTATGCTGCACGATGAGGCCAGCGGCGCCGACCAGCGCACACAAACCGAAAATCGAACCAAGAATCGAAGCCAACGCCGGAACGAACACGGAAGCGATAATGCCGATGACGCCGGCCACCAGCAATATCCAGAACACCAGTTTTGACAGTTTCACATGGCCGATTTCAGGATTCGGCGGCACGAAGTCGTCACCGTAACGGTCCATGACCCGATCCGTGTCAAGCCAGCTCGAACCAGTGAAATCGCGCGGCCCACGACCATTCGCCGGCGCATCATTGGTGAACGTGCCCTGATCCAAGTCATCGATGGACAGCAAAGCCTCTTTTTCCCGACGTTGCGCATGCTTCTCGAAACGTTTCGCACTACGCGAACGTTCCACGGCCTTCAAATCGTCAGCATGCGAATCCGCAAACTCGGCCCAAGCCGCATCCAAGTCGTCCATTGGAGAGCCGCCACCATGCGACGCGTCATTTGGGCGTTCTTCATCGTCATTGCTATTGTTGAGGTCAGTCATACTTATACTCTAATCGGGCGGAGGCCAATCCGCCGGGAGGATCGTGAAGAATGCTCTATTGGTTTTTCGTAAAAGGCTTGGGACCAATCGCCATCCACCGTTTGGGACCGACCGCGCAAGGACTTGAGAACATTCCGCACGAAGGTGGCGCCATCATCGCAGCCAACCATCTTGCCGTCATCGACGATGCGTTGCTGCCGTTGACCTGCCCGCGCATGATTCATTTCATGGGCAAGGCCGAATATTTCGAAGGCAAAGGCATCAAAGGCAAATTCAAGAAATGGTGGTTCACGTCAGTCGGCGTGTTCCCCGTGGACCGTTCCGGCGGTTCCAAATCACTTGGCGCACTGAACCACGCCCGTGAGATCATCGAGGACGGACATCTGTTCGGCATTCACATCGAAGGTACTCGCAGCCCCGATGGACGTCTTTACAAAGGACACACCGGCGCGGCGCGTCTGGCATTCGAAACCGGTTGCCCCATTATTCCGGCCGCCATCATCGGTTCGCGTGAACTGCAGAAGCCAGGACAGGTCATTCCGAACAAAGGCAAGTCCAAGGTGATTTACGGCAAGCCGATTGAAGTCGAGAAGAAATCCGCCGACCAGATTACCCACGATGATTTGCGTTCGCTTACCGACCGCGTGACCCGTGAGATCCAGAAGATGAGCGGACAGGAATACGTCGACGAATACGCGCAGAAGGTCAAGGCCGAGCTCAAAGCCCAGCAGGAGGCCGAAGCGCAGGCACAAGCCGAATCCGCTGCCAAGAAGGCATAAGTTTTCAGCGAGGTTCATTCCAAACCAATCAGGGGTGTCTGTTCCGAAGAATGTTTTTGGAACAGACACCCCTGATTTCTATTTTGTAATCAGGATAATCAGTCGAACAGCGACGAATACATTTTCAAGGTGACGGTATTCGGCGTGCCATCCTCCTGACGCAGTCGCACCTCGGTGCCTCCTACCGGATCCTGCGAAGCGACCTTCTTGTCTTGACTGGAGTCAAGTGTCAGTTGCGAGCTGATCTTCACACTGAATCCCAGCTTCTCCAATGCGGCTTTGGCAGCGGCGGCTTTCTGTCCGACATAATTCGGCAGCGTTACGGTTTCCGGTCCCTTCGACACCACCGCATTGACGCTATCACCCCAGTGCAACTCGTCTCCGGTCTTCGTGGAAGCGGAAATCACCTGTCCTTGCGGAATCTTGTCATCGAATTGCTCGGTCCAGTTGACGGTGAGCTTGAGCGCATCAAGCGTCTGCTGCACTTCATCCTTCGATTTGCCCACGACGTCCGGCATGGTAACCGGTTTCGGTCCTTGGGACAGCGTGACGGTAATCTTCGCGTTATGGGGCAGAGTCGCGCCGGGATCCACGCTTAAATCAAGCAACGCGCCCTGAGGTACGTCCATGGAATACGCGTCATCATTGGCCGGAGTCTGTTCGATGTTGTCGAAGCCGGCACGCTTCAACGCGTTGATCGGATCCTTGCCGTTCGCACTGGTGGCATCGAGAATGTCTGTGGGAACAGTGCCCTGCTTAATACCCTTGGACACTACCACCTTGACCTTCTGATGATGACGTTTGCTCACATGCGAACCGACATTCTCCGGGTCGGTGGAGATGACATTGCCAGCCTTGACGGAATCACTGAACGCCTCGGTCTCTTCGTACTCGATGTTGGAGAATTTCAGCAGTTCCTCATAGGCGTTCCATTTGATGTTGGAAATACGGCAGGGCTCCGAATCGGAACATGTGAGATCTGCCGGCTGAGGCATGGTCCAGTAGCTGCCCGGTCCTCGGAAATACCACCAGGCATAGCCTCCACCGCCTGCGCAGGCAAGCACGATGGCTGCTACGACGGCGATGATGACAGGTGCACGCTTGCCACTGCGTTTCGGCTGTCCACCACTGACCGGACCGTTCGAGGGGGAAGCTGGAACGTTGTTGGCGGGGACGTCGTTCTTTTCCAAAGCCAAGCGGGTGGTTGCCTCCGGATCTGCCTGCTGCGCCGGCATGACGGTGGTTTTGTTCGGGTTTTCCGGATTGAACTGTCGTGTACGATCGTCGTTCTGACGCACAGGCGGTGCTGGGGGAGCGGGCGGTAGCGGCATCTGCCGGGTGCCATCGCCGGGCATGGTGTCGACGGCATCGTTTGCGGCCGGGGAAACGGCTGACAGACGGTATTGCCAGTCGTCGATGGTGAGGTTCGATTGCAACTGCTGCAATTCGTCGAATGCCACGGACGCATCCTGGGGACGGTCCTCGACCGCGCGCGCCGTAAGACGGGCGAGGAATGCGGCCACGCCTGCATTGATGCCCGGACAAGCGGTCGTGATATCCGGCACATCCTCATGCACGTGCTTGAACACCAGCGTCACCGGATTGTCCGCGGTGAACGGCACCTTGCCGGCCAGCATCTCCCAAGCCATGATGCCTACGGAATACAGGTCTCCCTGCGGCGTTGCCTGATTGTGCTGAATCATTTCTGGCGCCAGATAGGCGGCCGTGCCCAGCAGCATGCCGGTGGAGGACAGCGTGGCCTGCGACACCGCCTTGGCCAGGCCGAAATCGGTGATCTGCACATGTCCTCGGTCATTGAGCAGAATATTCTCCGGTTTGATATCGCGGTGCACCACGCCTGCGCGATGCGCCGAAGCCAAGCCGTCCAACGTCTCACCGACTATGCGTAGCGTCTCACGAACGCTGAACGTGACTTGCTGGTTCATTTCGTACCGCAGGTTCACGCCATGCACGTACTCCATGACAAGAAAATCCAGTCCATCGAACTCACCGGTGTCATACACCTGCACGATATGGGGATTGGCTATTGCTGCTGCGGAACGGGCCTCGCGATGGAAACGTTCCACGAACTGGTCGCGTTGTGGGCCCTGTGCCAGCTGCGTGTGCATGATCTTAATGGCGACGGTGCGTCCCAGACGCTCGTCAACAGCTTGATACACCGTGGCCATGCCGCCATCGGCGATTCTGCTGACGACTCGGTACCGGCCTTCGATGACCTGGCCTTCGGGGGCATGCTGGGCTTCACTCATGGCTAATCGGTACGATTCCTTCTTCAAAAAACGTTTCGCGACAAAGATGTGTTCACTTGTAGTCTACAAGGAATGGTTTGCGGAAGATGCGATGAACACGGGTCTTTCACAGTGCGGCGGCATCAGCCCTGTTCCCGCACAATCGGTACGAAACGTGCGCATGCCTCGGTAAGCATGTCTTTGCGATCCTGCGATAGTTCAAGCGTCTCGATGGCGGCCTTCGACTCGAGCCACAGACCGGCGATCCGTTCCTTGGAACGTGCGATGGCACCAGTGGACTCGAACAATGCGATGGCACGCCTAACATGTGCCTCGTCACGTGATTCGGCTTCCCACATGTCGATGAGTTCACGTCGTTCGACATCGCCGGCAGCCTCAATCGCATCGGCCAGCAACACCGTGCGTTTGCCTTCACGGATATCACCGCCCACCGGTTTGCCGGTATTGCGGCTCGACCCGATGACGTCCAGAAGATCATCCGCGAGCTGGAACGCCAAACCAAGAGGCAATCCAATCGCCAGTGCGAGCCTGCGCGCGTCCGCAGGGGCGAGGCCGGCGGCAAGCATACCGAATTCCAAAGGTGCGATAGTGGTATAACTGGCGGTCTTCCAACGGAAGACATTCAAAGAGGCCGACGCCAGCTCTTCAGGATCGTCTAACGTATTGAGTTCCACGGCCAAATCGAGTACTTGGCCGATTTCCACTTCACGGTGCATATTCAGGAAGGCCGACACCACGGAAGACCCGGAGCCAAGCCGGCAAGCCACTTTATTGGCGATATCCACGCTCGCGGTGGCCAGCATATCACCCAACATGATGCCCAAACCATGGCCGATGGCATCACTATGGGTATCCGTGGCAAGCGCACGATGAGCGGACGGCTTGCCACGGCGCAGATCGGAATCGTCGATGATGTCGTCATGCACCAACGCGCCGGTCTGAAACACTTCGATCGCGCATGCCAGATCCAACACCGCATCCATATCACGTTCCGCCACATCCTGCGGCGCGAACGCACGGAACGCATCCAACGTCAGCAACGCCCGCAGACGTTTGCCGCCCTCACTTGACGTGACCGCCTGCTGCGCCACCGCATCAGCGACGGCTTTGCAGGAATTCGCCACCGGATCGTCCGCATGCAGGAACGAAAAATCCCTTACCAGCGAGAGCGTGCGCGTTTCAATCTGTTCCAAATCGGAAGAGCTAGTCATGGGTCAAGGTTATCCACACACATTCGACAAGAGGAAAACATAATGATTGCAGCGGGTGAGACGGTGCCGGACGTTTCGTGACACGCCGAGCTTCACGTTCTCCGACCACAGGGGTGCCGAAACGCCTCATTGCATTGCCGGATGATGCATAGTTCCAACAAAGCGGCCTGCATCAAGCGACCGCTCCGATACGCCAAGGAGGACGAGACATGAAGACGATCGACGAGCCCATGCCGATATGCGAAGCCGAGATGGAACGGCTTGAAGACCAATTGGTGGAGGATTGCAAATCGCTGGGCATGGCGGAGAGCATACGCGATTTCCTGCAGGAGCCATTCTCGGAATGGATGGATGAGCTGGCCGATGAATCGTCGGGAGGTGACGATTCATCGCCAGAATGCAGACTGTCCAGAAACGGTGCGGGAGCACTTGCCATCGCCATGCAGCAGACCATGGCGGTGCGTGACGCGCTGCTGGTCTCCATCATCGTGGATGAACGACGTTCGTCACGTGACTTTCTCATGGGATTCATGGCCAATCCGACACTTCCCGGCAACACGCGTCATCTGGAGGAATCCCTCAACGGATCGTTCCGTGACGCATCAAGAAAACCCGACACGAAACGTTGCGACAACGGCGTCAACATGATGTTCGACATCATCGGGATGGTCCCCGAACGGTATCATGTGCAGCCATTGGCCATCATCAGTTATGTGCTGTGGTGGATGGGCGATGAGCGCGCCATGCTGTGCGCGATGCGTGCGCTCGCGTTGGATGAGAATTGTTCGCTCGCGGCGATCATCTGCTCCGCGGCGCATCGTCATATCGGACCGGCATGGGCCGAAGAGACATAGAGCAACACGCCGAAAGGAAGCGGTACTTGCGCATGGTGAGCTCAACACGCGGGAATAATCGTCCTCGCAAGATGGTTAACTCACATAGTTGACGATTTGCCCTTGCCAGAAGTGGGTCCATATGGTATACGCTTCCGGCGGGATCAATAGGAGGATAAGTTTGGCCACCAAGGAAACGACGGTAAATACGGAACAGACTGATCTGACCGAAAAGACCACCTCCGGAAAAAAGGCCTCCACGCGCAAGCCTGCTGCCAAGAAGAGCGAGTCCTCAAAGACCGCTACGAAGACGTCGCGCAAGACGGCCGCGAAGAAGACCTCCGCCGCCAAGAAAAGCAAGAAAGCGGAAGAAGAAGAGAACCTGATCGAGCAGGACGCTCCTGAAGACGATCCCGTCGAGGATGCCGATCTTGATGATTTCGACGATGACCTTGATGACGTGGACGACGAAGGGGAGGATGACGACCTCGACGAGGACAATATCGACGAGGATGACGATTCCGAACTGGAAGACGATGACGAAGACAAGCGCAAAAAGCCGGAAGAGCCCAAGGAAAAAGGCGCTTTCGTGGTGCGTGACGATGATGACGACGACAATCTGACGCCGTCCGGCAATCCGAAGCGTCGTGTGATCGCAGCCGGCGCCACCGCAGATCCGGTCAAGGATTACCTGAAGCAGATCGGCCGAGTGAACCTGCTGAACGCCGAACAGGAAGTCGACCTGTCCGAACGCATCGAGGCCGGTCTGTACGCCCAACATCTGCTGGACACGGAATCCGACAAGATGGATTTCAAGCGCCGGCGTGAACTGAAGTGGGCTGCGAACGACGGCAAGCGTGCCAAGGACCATCTGCTGGAAGCCAACCTTCGACTCGTGGTCTCTCTTGCCAAGCGCTATACGGGCCGTGGCATGCTGTTCCTCGATTTGATTCAGGAAGGCAATCTTGGTCTGATTCGTGCCGTAGAGAAGTTCGACTGGAAGAAGGGCTTCAAGTTCTCCACGTACGCCACATGGTGGATTCGCCAGGCCATCACCCGTGCCATGGCTGATCAGGCCCGCACCATTCGTGTGCCTGTGCATATGGTGGAAGTCATCAACAAGCTGTCCCGCGTGCAGCGCCAGATGCTTCAGGACCTCGGCCGCGAACCTACACCGGACGAACTGGCCCGTGAGCTCGACATGCCGGTCGAGAAGGTGCAGGAAGTGCAGAAGTACGGGCGTGAGCCGATTTCCCTGCACACGCCGCTGGGCGAGGATGGCGATTCCGAGTTCGGTGATCTGATCGAAGACACCGACGCCATTGCACCGTCCGATGCCGTCGCCTTCTCGCTGTTGCAGGAGCAGTTCAAGCAGGTGCTTGAAACGCTGTCTCCGCGTGAAGCTGGCGTCATCAAGATGCGCTACGGTTTGGAGGACGGCCAGCCGAAGACGCTGGATGATATCGGACGTGTGTATGGCGTGACGCGCGAACGTATCCGCCAAATCGAATCGAAGACCATGTCCAAGCTGCGCCATCCGTCCCGTTCGCAGACGCTGCGCGACTTCCTGGACCAGTGATAGTAATCAGACGCGAGTAAATGAAGTCGAGAAACCGGCATGAACGCAGGGTTTCTCGACTTCATGTCTTGTAAGGCGACAATTGAAAGGGAACATGGCTAAGGATAATTACGGTGCTGAGAGTCTTACCGTGCTCGAAGGCTTGGATGCGGTGCGCAAACGTCCGGGCATGTACATCGGCACGACCGACAGCCAGGGCCTGATGCACTGCCTGTGGGAGATCATCGACAATGCCGTCGATGAGGCTCTTGCGGGAGCCTGCAACCACATCATCGTGACCTTGCATGACGATGGTTCCGTTGAAGTGGCGGACAATGGCCGAGGCATTCCGGTGGACGTGGAGCCGAAAACCAAGCTCACCGGCGTGGAAGTGGTGCTGACCAAGCTGCATGCCGGCGCCAAATTCGGCAATTCCTCGTATGGCGCTTCCGGCGGTCTGCATGGTGTCGGCTCATCCGTTGTGAACGCATTGAGCTCCCGTCTCGACGTGGAAGTGGATCGTGACGGCAAAACCCACCACATGGCTTTCCATCAGGGCCACCCCGGAGTGTATTCCGACGTTGATCCGGAACACCCGTCTCCCGATTCGCCATTCAAGAAGACGCGCAAGAATCGTCCCACCGAACTTGAGATCATCGGCAAAGTCAGTCCGAAGACCACGGGTACCCGCATCCGCTATTGGGCGGATCCGGAGATTTTCAACGACACCGCTGAATTCAGCTATGACCAGCTCATCGACCGTGTACGGCAGACCAGTTTCCTGGTGCCAGGGCTGAAAATCACCGTCATCGACGAGAACATTCCCGAAACCGGCGACGAGTCCATTGACGAAATGCTGGAAGTCGATGACAATGTCATCGAACAGGTGACGGAAGAGAACACGTCCGCTGAAACGGATGATATCGGAACCTCTGCCGACATACTGCAGGAGGATTCAGCCGAAGCTGATGAATCAGCCGAATCGCAAGAAAACGATGCTGCCACGCAATCGCAGGAAACCGTTTCCCAACCCGTGCAGCCGAAATATCCGCATGCGCGCGTCGAAGAATTCTGCCATACCGGAGGCGTGAAGGATTTCGTCGACTTCCTGTCCAAAGGCGAAGCGGTCTCCGATATTTGGCGCATCGCCGGCGAGGACACGTATGTTGAAGAAACGCAGGCGGTCGGAGACGATGGTGAACTGCATGCGCAGAAGGTGACGCGTGATTGCGCAGTCGATATCGCCATGCGATGGACCAACGGCTACGACACCACCATGCGCAGCTTCGTCAACGTGGTGGAGACGCCCGGCGGCGGCATGCACGTGGACGGCTTCCTCCAAGGCATCACCAAGCAGGTGCGCAAGGCCATCGAGGACAACGCGCGCAAACTCAAGGTGAATCTCAAGGATTCCCATATGAAGGTGGAACGTGACGACATTCTCGCCGGTCTGGTGGCCGTCGTCACCGTCCGCATCGCCGAACCGCAGTTCCAAGGCCAGACCAAGGACGTGCTCGGCACCGCGCAAGTCAAGCCGATCGTCTCCAGAATGACCGATAAGCAGTTCGGTGAGATGATTACCGGCTCCAAACGCGGTTACAAGGAACAGTCCGGCCGCGTGCTGGAGAAAATCGTCGGCGAAATGCATGCCCGCGTGCAGGCGCGCAAGACCAAGGAAGTCACACGCCGTAAGAACGCGCTTGAATCCGCGTCCATGCCGCCGAAACTGTCCGACTGCCAGCCCGGCAATGACGATGTAGCCGAACTGTTCATCGTCGAGGGTGATTCCGCATTGGGCACAGCCAAGGCCGCCCGTAATTCCGGTTTCCAAGCGTTGCTGCCGATTCGAGGCAAAATCCTCAACGTGCAGAAGGCATCGCTCGCGCAGATGCTGTCCAACAAGGAATGCGCAGCCATCATCCAGGTGGTCGGCGCAGGCTCCGGCGCAAGCTTCGACATCGAACAGGCCCGATACAACAAGATCATCATGATGACCGATGCCGATGTCGACGGCGCGCACATCCGCATCCTGCTGCTGACGCTGTTCTACCGGTACATGCGGCCGCTTATCGAATACGGTCATGTGTATGCCGCCGTGCCGCCGCTGCATCGTATCGCGTTGACGGGTACGCATAAGGGCGAGTACATCTACACGTATTCCGATGATGAGTTGGCAGGCAAACTCGCCGAGCTTGATAAAAAGCACATCGGCTACAACGAGGACATCCAGCGTTACAAGGGTTTGGGTGAGATGGACGCCGACCAGCTGGCCGATACCACCATGGATCCGCGCACCCGTATGCTGCGCCGTATCCGCATGGAGGACGCCGAACAGGCCAGCCACATCTTCAGCCTGCTCATGGGTGATGACGTGCCGCCGCGCAAGGCGTTCATCGTGGAGAACGCCGACGATTTCGACCGTTCCAAGATCGACACCTGATCTTGATTGCATGGGAGGTAGGTTCCGTTCCGTCGAAACCCGCCTTCCGCATTTTTTGCCGGAACCAACGCCTGCTCGCTTCTTGGAACAGGACCGAAAACAAGACCGAATCATGCTTCGACCGGAATCAGACGTTGAATCGGTACCGCAAATCGCTAGTTACCGTTTGGTAGGTAACTGCGGGTAAACTGTATGACGAATTCGGACCATCGCGTCCATGGAACCATCAAAGGAGCTGATTCATGGCTAATCTGCTGCTTGCCGTGATTTATGTGGCTTTCATCAGTCTGGGCTTGCCGGATGCCGTGCTCGGGGCCGCCTGGCCGACGATGGGCACCGATTTGAATGCGCCTGTTTCCTGGGAGGGTGGCATTTCCATGACCATTTCGGCGGGCACCATTGTGTCCGCGTTGCTGTCCGATCGAATGACTTTGCGATTCGGCGCGGGCAAGGTCACTGTGGTATCCGTGGCATTGACGGCGTTCGCTTTGTTCGGTTTCTCGATCGCGCCGAATTACTGGATGCTGCTGTTGTTCGCGATTCCTTATGGATTGGGAGCAGGCGGCGTCGACGCCGCGTTGAACAACTATGTCGCGATCCACTATGAAAGCCGTCACATGAGCTGGCTGCACGCCATGTGGGGATTGGGCACGCTGCTTGGCCCGTACATCATGGCGTATGCATTGGGCGCGGGTCAAGGCTGGTCGTGGGGATACCGGTACATCTCCATCCTGCAGATAGCGCTTACCGCGGTACTGGTTTTCAGCCTGCCACTGTGGAAGACACGCACCGCACAAGACACCGAAGAGACAACTGAGGGTGACGGACCGCGTAAGCCGCTCGGTATCCGTGGCGTGCTCGCGATTCGTGGCGCACGCGAGATCCTCGTCATGTTCTTCTGCTATTGCGCGCTCGAATCGACCGCCATGTTGTGGGCCAGCAGCTATATGGCGCTTGGCAAGGGCATCGACAAGACCACGGCGGCCATGTGGGGAAGCCTGTTTTGCATCGGCATCACCGTCGGACGTCTCGCCAGCGGTTTCCTGACCATGAAACTGAACGATCCGGCCATGATTCGTCTTGGCCAGGCGTTGGTGCTGACCGGCATCGTCATCATGCTCCTGCCGTTGCCGCACAATATCGGCACCATCGCGGGACTGATGGTCATCGGCCTGGGATGCGCGCCGATCTATCCATGCGTCATCCACTCCACGCCGACCTATTTCGGCAAGGACAAGTCCCAGGCCATCGTCGGCATGCAGATGGCATTCGCCTATGTGGGGTCGATGTGCATGCCGCCGCTGTTCGGGCTGATCGCGCAGCATGTTTCGGTCAACCTGTTCCCGTCCTATCTGGTGGTGTTCCTGGCGCTGATGGTCGCCATGCATGAGACTTTGCGCCGCAAGTGCGGCGACCGTGCGGCCGCCTGACGACGCCATATGTGAGACGCTCGAATGTGTCAGCCGGGCGGTGTGCTCGAATGGGTCGACGACGAATGACGGGGTTTCTGCCGGTTGTGGATGATGTCTGAAGGCGATGCCATAATCGAACGTATGTACGAATGCATGGACTTGTTCTCGGAGGCTACCAATGCCTGGTTCAAGCATGCGTTCAATGCTCCGACGGAGGCGCAACGTTTGGCATGGCCGGCCATCCGCTCCGGCGAGAACGTGTTGGTGGTGGCGCCCACCGGCTCCGGCAAGACATTGTGCGCCTTCCTTTCCGCAATCGACCGTCTGATGACGAAGGAGGGCGATGACTTATTGCGGACGTCCGGCGGTGGGGACGGCACGGCTGAATCCGATTGCAATGCCAAGAAACGTAAACCCGTCCGCGGCGTCAAGGTCCTGTATATTTCGCCATTGAAGGCTCTGGGCGTGGATGTGGCCAAGAACCTCCAAGCGCCATTGGCTGGCATCGCCGGACAGTGCGAGGCGATGGGATTGCCATCGCCGAAAGTCAGCGTGGGCATACGAAGCGGCGACACCACGCCGCAGGAACGCCGCAGAATCGTCAGCCATCCGCCGGATATCCTCGTAACCACGCCAGAATCGCTGTTCCTGCTGCTCACCTCCAAGGCGCGACGGATACTTTCCGCCGTTGATACCGTTATCGTGGATGAAGTGCACGCCATCGCGGGCTCCAAACGTGGCGCGCACCTGGCGCTGAGCTTGGAACGATTGGAAAGCCTTGCCGGCCGGTCTGTCCAACGCATCGGGCTTTCCGCCACTGTGGAACCGCCGGCCGAAGCCGCACGTTTCCTTGGCGGCACGCGGCCGGTACGCGTCATCAGACCCGAATCGCACCCCGACATGGATCTGAAAGTGGTGGAACCGCTTTCGGCCATGCGCGATCCCGTCTCCGACGACGCAGGGCGGAGGGCAGGCGCCGTGAAACTTCCGAACCGCCATACCACGCATATTTCCGGGGTGAGTCCTGCCATGGAGGCATTGGCGGAACGTAAAGGACTGACTTCGGTCGGGGGAGACGAACATACCTCACGGGTTTCGACCGGAGGTTCGGTATGGCCGGCCATCGAACGCAGCGTGCTTGACGAAGTGCTGAAACACCACACCACCCTCGTGTTCGTCAACTCCCGTGGCCTTGCGGAAAAACTCACCGCACGGCTCAACGACCTGTATGCGCAATTGCGCACATCCCGGAGAACTGGGTCTGAAACCGCCGTCAAAGCGGACGCAGGGCGGGATGCGCTGTCCGACCGTAGGCTTGGCCGAACGGACTTGAGTGTGTCGGACAACGCATCCCAGCCGGAGTCCACAGCCAGTGATTCCACCCAGCCGTATCCGGATCTGGGCTCCCCGGAAGGCCGTGAAGGCTTCGCCAAACACTACGATTCCGTGGTCGGATCCACCACCATGCTGGTCTCCTCGCATGCGGACGCCGACGCGATCGCCATGGCGCATCATGGTTCCGTTTCCAAAGACCGGCGCAAACAGATCGAAGAGCAGCTCAAACGCGGCCAATTGCGTTGCGTGGTCGCCACATCGAGCCTTGAACTCGGCATCGACATGGGTTCAGTGGATCTGGTCATCCAGATCGCACCGCCATTGTCCGTGTCCTCGGGATTGCAGCGGGTGGGGCGCGCCGACCACAAGGTCGGGGGAGTCTCGCATGCACTGTTCTACCCGATTACACGAGAGCAAATCATCGGCACGGCCGCAAGCATCGAATGCATGCGCTCCGGAGACATCGAAACACTGACCATTCCATGCACCCCCTTGGACGTGCTTGCCCAGCAAACCGTCGCCGCCGCGGCGATGGATGATCTGAAACCAGACGACTGGTACGTGACCGTGCGCAAGGCCGCGCCATTCGAAGATCTCGACAGAACCATGTTCGATGCTGTGATGGGCATGATGACCGGCGCCTACAACGGCGAGGATTTCTCCGCCTTCCGGCCACCACTGCAATACAACGAAGAGGCGGGTCTCATCTCCGCGCGCCCTGGCGCTCAACGACTGGCCGTGACCAGCGGAGGCACCATACCCGACCGAGGAACCTACACCGTGGTGCTTCCCGAAGAAGGCTCCGGACCGGGCCCACGCAAAGTGGGGGAGCTGGATGAGGAAATGGTGTACGAATCCCGGGTTGGAGACGTCATCACCCTCGGCACATCGACCTGGCAGATCCAGGAAATCACCCGGGACCGTGTGGTGGTGGTTCCTGCTCCAGGGCGTACCGCCCGACTGCCGTTCTGGCATGGCGAAGGCGACGGGCGGGACGCGGCATTCGGACGGTCCCAAGGCCGATTCATACGCGATATGGCGCAAGGACTACGCGCGGAAGTCTCGGATGGCATCGCAGGAGACAAGACCAGCCGATTCGACACGACAACAATCGCACGTCTACGTCGTGACGGATTGGATGACAACGCCATCGGCAATCTTGCCGACCTGCTTGCCGAACAGCGCGCCGCCACGGGAACGATTCCCAACGACCGTGAGCTGGTCGTCGAACGCTGCCAGGATGAAGAAGGCGATTGGCGTGTGATCGTCCACTCGCCATACGGCAGACGCGTGCACGAACCATGGGCCATGGCCATCACCACATGTATCAAACAACGATACGGGTTCGATGGGCAGGTATACGCGGCCGACGACGGCATCATCATCCGCCTCCCGGACGGCGACGGCAACCTGCCGATCCGCGAGCTGCTGCTGTTCGACATGGACGAGCTGCAACGCATCATCGAAATGCAAGTCGGCGAAAGTGTGCTGTATGCCGCACGATTCCGAGAATGCGCGGCGCGATCGCTGTTCCTGCCACGCGCCAACCCCGGCAAACGCGTCCCCTTATGGCAGCAGCGGCTGCGCGCGGCGCAACTGCTCAACGCCGCCCGAACTCGGAAGAACTTCCCGTTGCTGTTGGAAACCGCACGCGAATGCCTACAGGACGTGTACGATCTGCCCGCGCTGAAACATGTGATGTCCGGATTACGCTCCGGCGTCATCTCTTTGAGCGAGACCGTCACGGAAACGCCGTCGCCGTTCGCGGAAAACATGCTGTTCGGATACGTGGGCGCGGTCATGTACCAATACGACGTGCCGCAAGCCGAACGCAGCACGCAACTGCTGTCCATGGACCCGGAAGTGCTGGAACGTCTTCTGGGCGCCACGGACATGGCTTCGCTGTTGGATGCCGACGTCATCGCGCAGGTTGGGAAGGAGCTTGCCGGACGGACGTTCTGGAACGATTTGGACGAGACCGACATTGCCGGCCGTGTGGCGCGATATGCCAAAACGCATGGCCCATTCACCGCGGATCAGATGATCGCCGAACTGGGATTGGACGCTGTCCAAGGCGTACGCATGTTGGATGAATTACATGCCAAAGGCGAACTGCTGAAAGGCCATTTCGTCGATGATGCGGCCGGAGTGGACGCCAATGGTTCCGATGATTCAGCATCGGAACGGTCACCTCGGCAAACGCTCCAGCAATGGCTCCACAAAGACGTGTTTCGGCGTATCCGCGCGCTTTCGCTTGCCAAGGCACGCAAAGCCATCAAGCCGGTGGAACCGGCCGTCTATCAGGCGTTCCTGTTGGACAGACAAGGTGTCGGACCTGTGGGTGGCGCCCGATATGAAGGCGTCGACGGGCTGATGCGTGTGATCGAACAGCTTGAAGGCATATACCTCAACGCCTCCGTTTGGGAATCCTCGGTCTTCCCCGCACGCGTTCGCGACTACCAACCGAGTATGTTGGACGAATTGCTCGCATCCGGAGACGTGGTATGGGTCGGCTCCAAAATCAATGGTTCCAACGCCAAGGAAGCCGGCGGAATCGCATTCCATCCAGCTGATTCACGGCTGCTGGTGAAACCCGGCGAACAATCGCAGAACAATGCCTATAGTGCCGGAACCATGACCGTGCCGGAGACGATACTTGCCGCATTATCGAATGGGGGAGCCTTCCATGCGCGGCAGCTTTCCACAGCCGCCAAAGCCATCTGGCAGGAACATGCGGAAGTCAACGTGAATCCTGAAACAGGGGAAATCATCCTTCCCGCATGGGGCGAAAGCCAGTTCGAGGAAGCCTTGTGGTCCTTGGTATGGCAAGGCAAAGTGACGAACAGTTCATTCGCTCCCGTTCGGGCCTTGGCTCAAGGCACGGTTTCAGTGCGCGCGCCACGCACTGCCGCACGCAGACGCGTACGGATCCACGCCTCGACACCGGCGACGCTCGGTGGATTATGGTCCGCGGTCGACTCGTCCCGGACCAGTCCAATGGCGATACCGGATCAAACGGACGATACCGCCGGCAAACCAACAGCCGGCATCGAGGAATACGACATCGCATTGATCGAATCGCTGCTCGACCGATATGGCGTGATCGCCGCTCCGCTAATCGACAAGGAGCAGGTCGCAGGCGGATTCTCCGGACTATACCCGGTACTCAAACGTATGGAGGAACACGGCAATCTGGTCAGAGGCATGTTCGTCAAAGGATTCGGAGCGGCCCAATTCGCCGGACGTGACACAGTGGACGCCTTGCGCGGCGACGACGAGGCGCGCAGCCAATCCTGCGTGGCGCTCGACGTGACCGACCCGGCCAACCTGACAGGCTCCGCGATCACATGGCCCGAACAACACCATATGAAACCGGCGCGCAGAGCGGAATCGGTCATCGTGCTCGACCATGGCATGCCGGTGCTGTTTGCCGTGCCGAAAAGCCACAGAATCGTCAGCTTCACCGATGACGAGCGAATATTGCAGCCGGCATGTACGGAACTTGCCTATGCATTGCAGCATCAGTCCAAGGGCAGCGTCAGCTTCGCCGAAATGAACGGTGAATCATTGAAGGAACGCAACGAATACAGACGTTTGCTGCATGCTGCCGGGTTCGTGGACAGCCCACAAGGCATGAAGCTATATGGCTGAACCAAGCCGGAGGCACTTTCACCCAGCCTGCTCATTCAACCTGGCGGCCCAAGTGCGCAAAACGGGAAGGCCCTGAACCGGAAGAAGAATCAGTCCAGAGCCCCGCCAATCGATTTCGTCGAATCAGCCGACCACCGCAATCGGCGCCGACAGATCCGTACCGGAACCATCGCGTCGCATATCAGGCTTCGGCAATTCCACAGGAGCGCCGCTTTGCGTGGAAGCATGCAACGGATACGCGCCCACGAACGCGAGAATCAACGTATCCTGCCCCTTGAGGAATCGCTGCGAACGCACGCCACCCGTACCACGGCCCTTCGTCGGATACATCTCCAACGGCGTGACCTTCGCGGCACCGTTTTCAGTGCCAGGCAACGCTTCGGAATCGCCGGCAACCGTCAACACCACGGCTCCGGAAGCAGAGAACAGTCCATTCTCGCCTTCTTCGTAATTCCATGTCACCTTGCCGTCAGGCACCACCGCGAACGCGGCCACCGAACACCCCTCAGCCAGACGAATGCCCGCCATGCCGCCAGCGGTACGGCCCTGCGGACGCACATTCTTCGCTTCGAACGTCAACAACGAGGAATCGGTGGACACAAACACCAGACGATCCTCATTACGGGCTTCGGCAGCGGCAAGCACTTCGTCATCATCCTTCAAATCGATGACGCTCCACGAATCCATTGTGGTCGGAGATTCACGGTTCCAACGCTTGACCACGCCGTTGCGGGTGCCCAACGCCAAAGGAACAAGCTGACCGTCGTCATCCGTGGACGGCATATCAATCGCAGCAATCACCCGTTCGCCGCGGATCGGATCGGTGTTCTCCGTCATGCCCAGCAGTTCCTCGGCCTTCACACCACCCGTGACACTGAGCGGCCCATCCGCGGAAACCTTCGGCAATTCGACCACATGGGCCAGCACCAGACGACCCGCTGAAGTAACCAAGCCGTATGAGGAACGTGTGGACGTGCGGAACATCGAAACGATCTGATCATCCTTGGCGCGTCCGTCGGAAGCCGAACGATTCTCCCAACGTTCCACCGCATCCTCGGAAGTGCGTGCGATCAGGCCCGTGGCGGACAGCATCACCGCGCACGGCTCGTCATCAATCTGCAGAGCCGATGCGGTGGCATTCTCATCGCCGGCCTTCTTTGCGGCCTTTGCGGCTGCGGCGACATCGGCTGCTACGGAGGATACGGTCGCGGCGGCGCGCGCGGCAGCCATCGCGTTTGCAGAGACGCCATCATCGCCATGCGCCACAACAGGCGTCAAATTGCCTTCCTCATCCTCATCCAGCAGCACCGTGCGCCGGGGAGTGCCGTATTTGGCCACGGCGTCATCCATTTCGTCAATGACCACGCCGTCAAGCGCCTCATCGGAAGCAAGAATGCGTTCAAGCTCTTCGATACGCCGCTTCAGGTCGTCGCGTTCCGCCTCAAGCTCGATACGACTCATCTTGGTCAGACGGCGCAGCCGCAAGTCAAGAATGTACTGTGCCTGAATCTCGTCCAGATCGAATACGGCGATAAGCTTTGTTTTCGCGGCCTCGGCATCATCAGAAGAGCGAATCACCTGAATGACTTCATCGATGTCCACCATGGCGAGCAGCAAGCCCTCCACCAAGTGCAGCCGCTCAAGCGCCTTCTTCCTGCGGAATTCACTGCGTCGGCGGATCACCACACGACGATGGTCCACCCACACCTGAAGCATTTCCTTCAATCCCATGGTGTGCGGACGGCCATTGACCAACGCCACATTGTTGATGGTGAAATTGTCCTGCAACGGCGTGTGCTTGAACAGCTGCGCCAACACCGCGTTCGGATCGAACCCGGTTTTGATTTCGATGACGAGGCGCGTGCCGTTATGCCGGTCAGTCAGATCGATGGCACCGGAAATGCCGTCCAGCTTACGGTTCTTCACACCTTCGGAAATACGTTCCAACACACGTTCCGGACCCACCATGAACGGCAGTTCCGTCACGACGATGGCCTTTTTGCGAGCCGTCACGTTTTCGATATGCGTCACGGAACGCGTGGTCAACGCGCCACGACCCGTCTCGTACGCCTCGCGGATGCCCTTGCGGCCCACAATCACGCCGCCGCCCGGCCAATCCGGACCCGGCACGTAGCGCATCAACTCCTCTAACGTCGCGTCGGGATGGCGCATAAGATGCTTGGCCGCAGCCACCACCTCGCCAAGATTGTGCGTGGCCATATTCGTGGCCATGCCGACGGCAATGCCGGAACCACCATTGACCAGCAGGTTCGGAATCGCGGCAGGCAGCACAGTCGGCTCCTGAAGCTTGTTATCGTAATTCGGCGTGAAATCGACGGTATTTTCGGCGATATCGGCATTCATGCCCAACGCGGCCGGCGCCATACGAGCCTCGGTATAACGAGAAGCAGCAGGACCGTCATCGAGAGAACCGAAATTGCCGTGACCGTCCACCAATGGCAGCCGCATCGCGAACGGCTGCGCCAAACGTACCATCGCCTCGTAAATCGCGGAATCGCCATGCGGATGGAGCTTGCCCATCACTTCGCCAACCACACGCGCCGACTTCATATACGGCCGGTCCGGATTGAGGCTCATCTGACCCATCTGATAGATGATGCGTCGTTGCACCGGCTTGAGACCGTCCCTGGCATCAGGCAGCGCTCGGGCGTAAATCACCGAATACGCGTATTCGAGGAACGACTTGCTCATTTCCTCGTTCAACGGCGTTTCGACGATGTTCTCCTTGACCGTACGCGGGTCAAAGGCTGGTTTTGCCGGTTTGCGGTGCGACACCATGCGGTGGTTCTCCTCACGGAAAGGTTATGGTAATCAACCTAGCAATATTACCAGCTGGTACTGCCGCGGTGCTTGAATGGGGACCATGAGTGTTGAAGTGCCCGAAATCGACCAGCTGCTAGCCATGACCAGTCCGGCACGATATGGCGACGAACTGCCGGATGAGGGCAGCCGCGGCGGTGCTCTCCACCTATCCTCGGTACTTCCCGCCATTTCCAGCGCCATCGGGTATCCGATTCCAACGGCCATCCATGCCGATCCGAAACGACTCCAAGAGGCACTTGGCCTGCCGGACGCGCGTTCGGCAGTCGTGGTCCTGGTGGACGGTCTCGGATATTGGAACATCAATATGAGATTGGGACATTCACCCTATCTACGGTCGCTGATGGCGGATGGCGTTAACCAGCGGCCAATCGCCACATGCATGCCCAGCACCACCGTGGCCGCCATGTCCACGTTCGGCACCGGCACATGCCCCGGATTAACCGGCATGACAGGGTATACGCAGCTCAATCCCGACAATGGCGAAATCTGCCAGCTCATCTCTTTCAAAAACGCGCCCGCACCGCTGAAACTGCAACAGCAGCCGACCATATTCGAACGATTGGCGGAACAGGACGTTCGCGTCACCAGTTCGGGACTGCCGAAATTCGCGTTCTCCGCGTTGACTCAGGCGGCGTTACGTGGCAGCGACTACATCTCCAATGACGATCCACGCCGACGTATCATGACCGCGGCGAAAGCGGCGAACACGCCCGGACTGACATACGTGTACCTGCGCGACGCGGACAAGATCGGACACAATTACGGCTGGGACTCCGACAAGTGGATCGGCACATATGAGCGTATCGACGCCCAGTTGTCTTTGCTGCGTCGAAGTGTGCCGAAGAACACGCTGATCGTCATCGTGGCGGATCATGGCATGATAACCGCCGACCCGGAAGCCTGCATCGACATAGCGTCCGAACCCCAGCTGATGCGGGGCGTCGCGAATGTCGGCGGTGAACCACGCTGTGTCATGCTTTATGGCGAGGATGGCGAGAATCCGGAGGACATCGCCGCTCGTTGGCGTGACGTGCTGGGGGAGCGCGCCCAGGTGCGCACCCGCCGGCAGGCAATCGAGGAAGGCGTCTACGGACCAGTCGATGAACGCGTCAAGTCGATGATCGGCGATGTGGTCGTCTCCGCTGCGGGCTCTACCACCATTGTCGATTCCCGCACACAGGCGGAGAAGGCGATGCATCTACCCAGCGTGCACGGGTCGCTGACCTACATGGAATCTGATATTCCATGCCTGATTGACGTGGCTTGATCGAATGATCTGAACGTCTGAACGGATGTTGCCGTGGGATGTTAGGGAACGTTAATCAGTCACCGAACAGAATTTCATCCCAACTCGGCACTGCGGAGCGTCCTGCACGGCGCTTCGATTTGGTGGTGCTCTGACTATGAGGATCGGATGATGCCATCTTGGACTTATCGGGCTGCTGCTCGCCGGCGGATTGCGTGTTTTGCGAGTTTTGGGCAGGTTCCGTCGTTGAAGGGGCGGGGTACTGCGTCGTCGCGATTTCCGGACGGTTCGGCAGCGGAACGGTCGCCGATGACTGAGTCTCAACGGTGGTCTTGATATTCGTGGCTTGTGGTGCAACCGGTTCCGGAGCATTCCAAGCGGACACCGTCTGTTCGATACGTGCGGAACGTGCGGAATCGCCCGGCAAATTCAATGATGCGAGAAAACTCTGGTCGACCTGCTTCTCGGCGTGTCCTTCCGTCGGCGTGTCTTGTTCGCCGATGAGCTTGCGTGCCATTGTGTTCAGACAGTTGACCGCGTTGTCATGCATGTTCCAAGACCATTCCGCACGGGCGGCATGACCTGCGGAATCGAACTCCGCGGTAATCTTCCACGGTTCCAAACCGCGTCTGGTGGCCTTCCACCGCACATCCTCCAACCGTACGTGGGCTGCGGCGAAAGTGCGTTCGATCAGTTCGGAAAGCGTGCGCACACGGCTTTCCTTCGGCGCGGGAACCGCCAGGAACTGTTCGATCGCATATTGCTTTTCGGTTTCCACCGCCGCCGAGAAACGCCGAACAAGCACTTCGCTCAACGAATATCGCTCCGCCACGCGGGTCGGATTGGCTCCGGCTCGAATCAAGGATTGGATTTGGGAGATCGGCAGCGTGGAAGGCGCTTGCTGCTGACGCTCCTCTTGGGTTTCGGTGCGAATCTGCTTTGCCTCCAAAATGGCTCTTTCAAGCGCTTCATCGACCTTGACGGCGAATTTGCCGGCACCTGAAACAAAGACGAGCTCACCGGTTTCACTCACATGATCGAACCGTGCATCTTCGAGCGCATTCTCAGGCACAACACACCACTTTCCCTTAGATTTTTCTATTAATTCTATTGTGCCCCACGTGTCGGATTTTACGAGTATTTCAATTCGTGTATCCTAGCGGGGGAAAAGTCATGTATTCTATGGCGCATAAGCACCATAGATGACGAAAGGAATCTCGATGGCACAGGATTATGATTCCCCGCGCAACAAAGACGAGGACGAGGAGTCGCTCCAGGCTTTGAGCAAGGGTTCTCAGAACAATTCCAACGATATGGACGATGACGAGAACGCCATTGCCGAAGACTACGAGCTGCCGGGCGCCGATTTGAGCAATGAGGACGCTTCGGTGACCGTCATTCCGATGCAGGGCGACGAGTTCATCTGCTCCGAATGCTTCCTGGTGAAGCATCGCAGCCAGCTTGCCTACACTACCGACGACGGACAGCCGGTATGCAAGGAGTGTGCGGCCTGATGGCGTTCGACGAGGCATACAACGAGCCGGAAAACGTCGAGGTTCTGGTAAAGTCGCTGGATCCCGGGCAGCCGGCTCAGCTGCATTACGCCCATGCCGGAGACGCCGGTGCCGATCTGCGCACCACCGAAGAAGTGACGTTGAAGCCGTTCCAGCGGGCGCTGGTGCCCACGGGAGTGGCAATCGCATTGCCTGCCGGCTATGTGGCGCTGGTGCATCCGCGTTCGGGACTCGCCGTCAAGCAGGGCGTCACGGTGCTTAACGCGCCGGGAACCATCGACGCTGGATACCGTGGCGAAATCAAGGTGCCGTTGATCAACCTCGATCCGGAACGCGCCGTGACGTTCCATCCGGGCGACCGCATCGCACAGCTGGTCATCCAACGCTACGTCGAGGCAAAATTCATCGAGGCGCAGACCCTGCCCGGATCCGACCGCGCGGAACGTGGCTTCGGATCAACCGGCGTTGCGTCCTGACGGGACTGCAATGCACAAAGACCGAGGATGTATCCGGCCGTGCAACACGCGGCCGGATACATCCGTCATATGGTGATGCGCGGGTACTATAGGGTACATTCCAAGCGAGGAGGAGCGAAATGAGCGACATGGATCATGAGGTTCGTTCGGCCAGAATGTTGGGCTGCGAGATCAGCACGAATCCGCTTGACCCGCTTGAACCAATCCTCAAGATGTGCGAATACCACCATCCCGACGAGGACATGAGCATTCTCGCGAGAGCCTACCGGCGCGCCGTCAACCAGCATTCGTCGCAACGGCGTAAATCCGGCGAGCCGTACATCATCCATCCGCTTGCAGTGGCGCAGATCCTCGCCGATCTTGGCATGGGGCCGCTGGTTGTGGCAGCGGGCCTTCTGCACGACACGGTGGAGGACACCGACTACACGCTCGACGAATGCCGCGCCGAATTCGGCGACACGGTGACCGGCCTGGTGGACGGCGTCACGAAGCTTTCCAAAATGGAATACGGCGATTCCGCCCAGGCCGAGACCATCCGCAAAATGGTGGTGGCGATGAGCCGCGACGTGCGCGTGCTGGTGGTCAAGCTCGCCGACCGTGTGCACAACGCCCGTACATGGCGTTACGTCAAGCAGTCGAACGCGCAGAAAAAGGCACGTGAAACGCTGGATGTGTATGCGCCGCTCGCCAACCGTCTTGGCATGAACGCCATCAAAACCGAGTTGGAAGAACTCAGCTTCAAGGTTCTGTATCCGAAGATCTACAACGAGATTGTGGTATTGGTGGCCCGTCGCGCCGGACAACGCGACGTGTACCTGAAGCAGATTCTCGCCGAAATCAATGAGGATCTCGACGAACAGCACATCAAAGCCTATGTGACGGGCCGTCCGAAGGACTACTTCTCCATTTACCAGAAGATGATCGTGCGCGGGCACGATTTCGCCAACATTTATGATTTGGTGGGCGTGCGTATCATCGTCGACACGATTCAGGACTGCTATGCGGCGTTGGGTGCCGTGCATGCGCGGTGGAACCCTGTTCCCGGCCGTTTCAAAGACTATATCGCCATGCCGAAGCTCAACATGTACCAGAGCCTGCACACCACGGTGGTCGGCCCCGGCGGCAAGCCGGTGGAGATTCAGATCCGCACGTGGGACATGCACCGCCGCGCGGAATTCGGCATCGCTGCGCATTGGAAGTACAAGGAGAACGGCCAAGCCGGACGCGCGTTGAGCTCGCCTGACAAGTCCGACCGCAAGCGTGGCGAAAACCAGGAGCTGAGCGAGGCCGACAACCTCAAATGGATTCAGCAACTTGCCGACTGGACGAGCGAAACGCCGGATTCCGACGAATTCCTTGGCTCCCTCAAAGAGGATTTGGGCGCGGCAGAGGTCTACGTGTTCACGCCGAAAGGCAAGATCGTCTCGCTTCCCGCCGAAGCCACTCCGATTGATTTCGCTTATGCGGTGCACACCGAAGTCGGTCACCGTACCATGGGTGCGCGCGTGAACGGACGATTGGTGCCGCTTGATACCAAGCTCGAGAATGGCGATACCGTTGAAATATTGACATCCAAGTCCGAATCCGCAGGTCCGTCGCGTGATTGGCTGAGCTTCGCCAAGAGCCCGAAGGCACGCAACAAGATTCGTCAATGGTTCAGCAAGGAACGCCGTACCGAAGCCGTCGAGGAAGGCCGTGACGAGCTGACGCGCGCCATGCGCAAGCGCAACCTGCCAATCACCACGCTGCTGACTCCGGAAGCATTGGTGGGTGTCGCCGACGAGTTGAACCTTGCCAACGCGGAAGCCGTGTTCGTGGCGATTGGTGATGGCCAGATCTCCACGCAGAACGTCATCTCGCATCTGGTCCGTGACGCGGGCAGCGACGAGGTGGATGAGGAAGTCGAGCAGGAGGCGTTGCCGCTCAAGCAGGTGGAGCGTACCAAGAAGACCACCAGCTCGTTGGGTATCTCCGTCAAGGGCGTGGGGGACATCTGGGTCAAGCTGGCCCGATGCTGCATGCCGGTTCCTGGAGACAAGATCATCGGCTTCATCACCCGCAACCAAGGCGTGTCCGTGCATCGCGTGGACTGCCAGAACATGCTCGAACTGGAGAAACGCCAGCCCGAACGTGTGGTGGATGTGCAGTGGACCAGCACCAAGGGCGTGTTCATGGTCAAGATCCAGGTCGAGGCGCTTGACCGTCCGCATCTGCTGAGCGATGTGACACGCGTGCTGTCCGACCACGGCGTGAACATTATCTCCGGCTCGATTTCCACCGGCACCGACCGCGTGGCCACCAGCCAATTCAGCTTCGAAATGGCCGATCCGCAGCATCTGAACACTCTGCTCGCCGCCGTGCGTAAAATCGAAGGCGTGTTCGACGTGTACCGCATCACCGGCGCGAAGGATTCCGCGGAGCCGCGACTGCGCAAAATGTGATGTTGACGAATCACATAAGCCGGTGATTGCAAGCAAACGCCTCTATAAATAAAATGAAGAAAGCCCCTCAATCGAGGGGCTTTCCTATATTGTACGGCTGTGCGGGAAACGCTTACTTGAGCACTTCCACGGACACGATGCCGACCGGCTCGGTCGGACGGTCCATGCGATCGGTGTTCACGGCTTCGAGCTTGTCGACCACTGCCTTGGAATCGTCATCCGCAACCTCGCCGAAGATGGTGTGGTGGCCGTCGAGCCACGGGGTCGGCACGGTGGTGATGAAGAACTGGGAACCGTTGGTGCCGTGGATCTTGCCGTCCATGCCACGACGCAGGCCGGCGTTCGCCATGGCCAGCAGGTACGGGTGGTCGAACTTCAGATCAGGAACAATTTCATCGTCGAAGTCGTAGCCCGGGCCGCCGGTGCCGTTGCCCAGCGGGCAGCCACCCTGAATCATGAAATCCTTGATGATGCGGTGGAAGGTTAGACCGTTGTAGAACGGCTCATGGGAAGGCTGGCCGGTCATCGGATCGATCCATTCCTTCTCGCCGGTGGCAAGGCCGAGGAAATTGGCCACGGTTTCCGGGGTTTCGTCGTCGAACAGGTTGATTTTGATGTCACCTTCGGAGGTGCGCATGATGATGGTAGTCATAATCCTAAGTGTCTCATGGGCTTGAGACCGGGGGACTGGATATTCCTTTGGGCCGTGACTGCGATGCCGTGTTCCTCGATAATCTGTGTCACGTTGGCCCTGTGGATCCAGTTCGTGCCGCAGTAAGTGCCTGACGTTTTCACCAAGGGCGGCGTAGACTGGTGGAATCAGCATATAAAGATTGGGGTTACAGGAGGGTGATTGTGGAAAACAAAGGTTGGAGAACTTTCCAAATCATTCAATTCATATTGTTTTTATGCATTAGTGCATTCCTATTTATAAGAACAGTGGACGGGCATGGAACTGTACAGACACTAGAAGTAAAGCTGATTAGTTTTGCTGTATGGGCGCTTTTTTACTTGGGTGTCTTAGCCATAGAGTGGTTGATTTACTGTATTGTCCGACACGCCAAGAAATAAAGCGATATACGGACTTGCCGAACTAATAGAACCCCTTTAGGGCCTAAGAGGCATATTCTATATCCCCCTGTCTAGAGCAGCGTGTCCTATGGAGTTTCATTCTCCGTCAGCAGGAGAAAGCCGCATGGTTGAGAATGACGCGTCACTTCGTTATCCGTGGGGGAGGAAGAAGGACTCTGACCATAATCCCATGTTTCCGGTGACAGTGAAGCCGAAATCCTGATTGCCATGGAAACGGTTGATGTGACGATTGAGAAGACGGTCAGGGGATTTGTCCTTTGCAAAGGATGATTATGACTGATTCTGTAGCGGCTTTTGGTGGGTACGGCGGGACGTTGGTTCTTTTGTTAGGATTCAAGAAGAAGGGAAGGTGTGATGGCTGGAGCGATATCTGAATCCGAGATGCGCCGCCGTACGGAGAACGTCGGACTGTCGGTGCAGTCAGTGCGGTTGGAGGGCGGCGACGTGACGAAAGCGTTCATGCACGATGCCGGAGAGTACACGCGGGGGACCATAGGCAGCGCCGAGCTTCTTTCCCGCACCTGTCGTCGTTACGGATTGGAGTGACGATGGTGCGTGCTCCCGACCCGTATCTGATGTCTTTCGTCAAATAAATCTGCGTGTCGGGATACGGTGTCGCTTTATTGGATTTCTTTGTTTCTATGGTTTGATTATGCCACGAGTCCAACAAAACGTTACCGGCCCTACCGTCCTAACTTCTATTGAACAGACACAATAATGTTGGGTTCCCAAGCAGTGTGCTCGTGGTTTTTCATCAGGAGACTGGAATATTACTCGTTGCCGTCGCAGGAACGACGCGAGCCTTCCGCTCCTTGAATTGGGTCTGGCCTCTCCGGCAAGCCCTGCTACAATGAGACTCATTCTCCGCCGTTCGAGAATCGAGCCAGTATGATCAGAATCTGCCACGTCCTTACAGCTCTCCTAGTGTGTATTGGGCTCCTACGTACAGCAAGCGGCTTTATTTTTGACTACCTGCATCCGGAATACGTGTCCAGCTTTCCTTCATACCTTTATTTTTTACGAGCGGTTCCCTTCCTTATCGCTGCTGGCGCTGTCGAAACTGTTTTTCTCCTACTAAAAAGGAGAAAAATGAAGAACTCAAGCATCTCTACGGTAAGGGACGGCCATTTATCTGTTTAAAAGAAAACGCTCGTGTATGGGCGGCAGGACTTTATCGTGTTGTCATGGGCGTGATTGCCTGGAATGCGGGGTTCGGGCGGCCTTGGCCGGTGCGGGATGTTGGGCTTCGGTGGGATGGTGGAATGTCACCGTATTATTTTTTGGGTGCCTGTAGGTGCCTCGTGGAAAATGAGGCTGATCGGTAGGTTCCCCAAAATGGGAAAACCTTGGAATAAAGCCAAAAATGACCACATGTGATTATCATCAGAGGTGCGCATGATAACTGTAGTCATGGCTCCAAGTGTCTCATGGGCTTGAGACCGGCGTGGATGCCGACGGCACGGATACAGGACGGCGGATTGGTAGACGCGTAGTATTAAGACGGTGTTCGAACGGTCAAGAAAAGAGGAACGAACATGTCGATGAAGGACACGCTGAAGAAAGCCAAGATCGCGGCGATGAAAGCCAAGGACAAGGCCAAGCTCAACCCGATCAACCTGACGTTGGCGGACATCCAGAACCTGGAGATCGCCAACGGTCACGAAGCGACCGACGAGGAAGTGCTCAAGGTCATCCAGAAGGGCGTCAAGACCCGTCGTGAGACCGCCAAACTGTACGAAGACAAGGGACTGGCGGACAAGGCCGCTCCCGAAACCGCCGAGGCCGATTTCCTGGAAACCTTCCTGCCGGCGGCCGCCAGCGACGAGGACTACGCCAAAGCCGTCGCCGACGCCGTGGCAGAAGTGAACCCGGCCGGCCCCAAGGACATGGGTCGCGTCGTCAAAGCCGCTCGTGCCGCGCTTGCCGGCAAAACCATCGATGGCGGCAAGCTGGCCGGTCTGGTCAAGGCCGAGCTCAACAAGTAATCGTCTACGAGCAGCGTCTCTTTCCGCGTACGAAAAGCGGGTCCAAACAACAAACGTTTGGACCCGCTTTTCATAAGGAACGCGAATGTGCTGGCTCAACGCTCGTGATGGTCGATATGGTCGGACACCACGTCGCCGATGGTCTGCACGATCTGCACGAGAATGACGCACAGGATCACGGCAACGGTCATCACGTCGTACTGGTAACGCTGGTAGCCGTAACGGATGGCGATATCGCCCAGGCCGCCCGCGCCGACGGTACCGGCCATGGCGGAGAAGCCGAACAGGGTGATGAACGTCAGTGCCGCACCGCGCACCAGCGATGGCAGGCTTTCGAACAGCAGCACCTTGAACACGATCTGCAGGTTGCTGGCACCGAAGCTTTGCGCGGCCTCCACCAGACTGCCGTCCACTTCGGCGAGCGACTGTTCCACCACGCGCGCCACGAACGGAGCCGCGGTGATGACCAGCGGCACGATGGCGCCCGGCACGCCGAGCGAGGTGCCGACAATCAGTCGGGTCAGCGGGATGATGGCCACCAGCAGAATGATGAACGGCACGGAACGCACGATGTTCACGATCCAGCCGAGCACGGTGTTGAGCGGTGCGTTCGGACGGATGCCCTTTTTCGCGGACGTGATGAGCAGCACGCCGACCGGCAGGCCGATCACATATGCCAGCAGCGTCGCCACAGCAGTCATGATGATCGTGTCACGCACGCCTTCGACCAGCAGTTCGCCATAATCGGCGATGAATTGCGAAACCACCTGTCCCATCTCACTTCACCTCTTTCTGGGCGGAATCATCGGCCGCCCCATTCTTCGCGCCATCCGCCGTTTCGTGCGTATGCCGATGGTTCGTCACCTTCGCGTCGGCGATCAAAGTCTTCAGAATGTCGCTGTGCGGATCGGCGAACAGCGCTTCCGTATCGCCCATTTCCACAATGCGGCCTCCGTCTATCATGGCCACACGGTCGCAGATGTTGCGTGCCACGGACAGCGAATGCGTGATGACGACCAGCGTCACATTAAGTTCACGGTTGATGCGACGCAGCAGGTCGAGGATCTGCGCCGTCGTGGTGGAGTCGAGCGCGCTGGTGGCCTCATCGCACAGCATGATGGACGGATTGTTGGCCAACGCCCTTGCGATGGCCACGCGCTGCTGCTGGCCGCCGGACATCTCGGTGGGCTTGTGCCCGGCGCGCTCGGCCAGACCCACCCGCTCCAGGGCGGCCTCCACCCGGTCGGCCCGCTTGGAGGCGGGCACGCCCTGGTAGATGAGGGGCAGCTCCACATTCTCCCAGGCGTTGAGGGCGGGGATGAGGTTGAAGCCCTGGAAGATGAAGCCGATCTGCTTGTTGCGGATGTGGGCGAGCTGCCGGTCGGACAGCTCGGTGACGTCCACGCCGTCCAGGTGGTAGTCCCCGTAGGTGGGGATGTCCAGGCAGCCCAGGATATTCATGAGGGTGGACTTGCCGGAGCCGGACTGGCCGATGATGGCCAGGAATTCTCCCCGGTCCACGGAGAGGGAGACGCCGTCCAGTGCGCGAACCTCGCTCTCCTCCCCCTCGTGGTAGATTTTAAAGAGGTTTTTTACATCAATGAGCATACCGGGGCCCTCTTTAATAGTACATTTCGTCGGGGTTCTGGTAGCCGATAAAGACCTCCTGGCCTTCCGCCAGGCCGCGGGTGATTTCCACCTTGGAATTATCGGACAGGCCGACCTCGACGGGCACGGCCCAGAAGCCCTCGGGGCAGTCCCAGGTGGGGTCGGGCTCCAGAATGGCGTTGGCGGGGGCCTCCTTGGACTTGACCCATACGATGACGCCGGTGCTGTCGTCGCTGGCGCCGCCGGAGGAGCCGCCCATGGAGCCGCCGTCCACGACGACGCCGCCGCCGGGCATCGGCACCGCGATCATACCCAAGGGATCAGCAAAAGCGCCGCCGGAGTAGGACTGGGGCAGAGCTTCCACGCCGCCGTCCACCATGCCGCCGTCCATCATACCGTCGTCCATCATGCCGTCATCCATCATACCGTCATCCATCATACCGTCATCCATTCCGGCGGAGGGATCGGCATCCAGGGTTTCGGGGAGCTGGACGTTGGCGAAGCTGACATACTTGACGGCCTGGACGGGGACGGTGAGGCAGTCCTCCGACTCGCTGGCCACGAAGGAGTATTCGGCGTAAGTACCGGGGATCATGCTGCCGTCGTAGTTGTCCACGGTGACGACGGCGGGAATGGAGGCCACGCCGTTCTCGCCGGAGGCGGTCATGGATACGCTCTCCACGATGCCCACGTAGGGCGTGCCGTACTGGTTGATGTCCACCATCATACCGGCCTTGATGTAGCGGGCGTTGCGCTCGTCCACCTGAATTTCGATGATCATCTGGGAGGTGTCGGCGATGGTGATGCCCTGGCCGCTGGATACCTCCTGGCCCTCGGTCAGGCTGCACTGGAGAACCGTGCCGTCAATGGGGGCGACGGCGTTGTACTTCTCCAGCTCCTTGGTGGCCTCCTCCAGCTTCTCCTGGGCGGCCTTGAGGGCGTTCTCCTTGGAGGCGATCTCCTCGTCGGTGTCCTTGGCGCCCAGCTGCACCAGGAGCTGCCCGGCCTTCACGTCGCCGTAGTCGAGCAGGCTGACGCGCTCCACCGGGCCGGTGGCCTTGGCGGTGATCTTGGTGGACTCGTAGTACTCCAGCTTTCCGTTCTGGTAGGGGTAGATGGGGGTGCCGTCGGCGGCGGTGAGGCCGGCAGAGGCATCCATCCCCTCGGCGAGGGTGCCGGGGTTGTCCAGCACCAGCACCACCTCGAAGTGGGTGGCGCCCTCGGGGGAGACAAAGCGCACCTTGTTGATCTGCTCCACCTTGCCGGTGACGGGCGCCATGATGGCGGGGATGGAGATCTGCGCGGTCTGCCCCACCTTGATGTCACCCTCATAGGCGTAGCTGTAGTACAGGGAGAGGCGCAGCTTGGTGTCGTTGACCAGGGTGGCGATGGTGTCGCCCTCGTTGACGGTGTCGCCCACCTTGAGGTCGGCCACCTCCCTCAGGTTGCCCGCGTGGGGGGCGGTAATGCTCAGCTCCGCGATCTTGTCATAGACGGCCTGGAGCTCCTTGTTGCAGTTGTCCACCGACTTCTGGGCCTCGGTCACCGCGTCGCGTGCGGTGGTGTCGTCCATACGGTAGAGCTGCTGGCCCGCGGTCACCTGGTCGCCCTCCTGGACGAAGAGCTCCAGAATGGTGCCCGAGCCGGGCGTGACGGTGGCGGAGTCCTTGGCTTTGGTGGTGCCGCTGCCCTCCACCATGGACTGGATGGAGCCCCGGGTGACGAAGTCGGTCATGACCTCGCCCTTGGAGCCGTCCTCCCGGAATACAAAGTACCACACCAGCACAACGAGCGCGATGGCGATGGCGGCGACAATGAGAATTCCCGCGATCGTCTTGCCCCGGCCCTTGCGTTTCTTCTTCGGCCCAGTGGGGGCGGCCGGGGGCGCGGCCGGCGGGGTCATCACTGGGGTCTGCTGTTCGGTCATGTCTGTTCCTCCCTAAAGATTGGCGATTGGATTGCATTTACCATTGTACCACAAGCCGCGGGGCTTGGCATTACAAAGCAGTGACAAGTTCTTAAGGAAACCTTAAATTTGCCGCGGCTATCTATTAGACGAAAAAAACGCCCAAAAGTTTCCGCAGTTTCCAAAACTGTTTTTGCCGCCCCTAC
>ERZ773103.806-NODE-806-length-35166-cov-12.472445_pt1 | contig 35166 bp, 43 predicted proteins | sample MGYA00511118_ERZ773103 | MGnify/ENA primary metagenome ERZ773103 (study PRJEB29015, sample SAMEA2737821) | human gut metagenome | biome: human gut; feature: human-associated habitat; material: faeces | place: China | collected 2012 ... | reverse complement strand
TGCAGAGGATAAAAACTTTGCCCCGAAACAGGATGAAAGCGAGTGCCCTATGACATAGAGTATTTTGGAAGATGCGTTTTGGGGAAACTTTTTAATTTCAGAAAACCCTCTGAAACACCAGTAAAATCAATACTTTACGGCAATTTCCCATTTTTCATAGACAGAATGTTTTTGGGGAAATAAATCATCAGAAATTCATTTTTGGAAGATGCAATCTGTTTTTGGGAACATTTTGGGAAAACATAATGCTTTTGGGAAGTGTTAACCATTTTAGGGAATTGCGAAATATCAGGAGGTGCTGCTATGCGCAGGAAAGGTTACAAAGGAAGATGTGAAAAGAAAAGCTTAGGCAAGAGTCAGAATGTATGTAGAACTTATAATGAAATACAATCTGTTTATGCGGATATGCTTCAAAATGACAATAACATACAGGAAATCAGATGTAATGTACTGTTAGACGGTTTAACAGAAGGAGATTATACATCAGATTTTGTGTGCATCAAAACAGACGGAGATTTGATGGTCAGAGAGTGTGTATTCCGTAAATTCTTGAAAAAACCTATGACAGTAAAACTTCTGGACGCTTCAAGAGATTACTGGATCAATCATGGTGTGTCAGATTGGGGGATTGTTATTGATGAAGAATAGGATTGAGATACAGAAAAATCAATTATTACAGCATGGCGATCAGATTATAAGAGTTCTGGATATGGAAGATGACAGAGTATTTATCATTGACTGTATCAAGAAAACTATGCCAGTCTGGACGGATGCAGAATTATTAAATGAATATGTTTTCTGTTCTGAAAATACATTACAGGAAATGACAGATACTTTTCTGGTTGATTTTGAAAGTCTGGATGCAGAGAGCAGAAAGACCGCATATGAAAGATACACAATGATTGCTCCGTTATTGCCTTTTGTGTCAGATCAGAAGAAGCGGAAAGAACTGATAAACCATCTTTCTGATATAAATTCTGTCAGCAAACAGACAATCAGATATTATCTCTGCTTATATCTGGCTTATCAAAATGTAGCGGTACTTATACGCAAGCAGAGCGTGAAAGGAAGCGTTTTTTCTCAGGATGAGAAGAATATGAGGTGGGCGCTAAATAAGTTTTTTTACACCAAGAATAAGAACAGTTTACCCGTTGCATACACACTTCTTTTGAAAGAAAAATATTGTGATTCACTGGGAAACCTGCTGCCAGAATATCCCTCATTTTACCAGTTCAGATATTTCTACAGGAAAACAAAGAAGATGCAGACTTATTATATTTCCAGAAATGGATTGAAAAATTATCAGAAGAACAACAGACCGCTATTAGGAGATGGCATACAGGAATATGCTTCTTCTGTTGGTATGGGAATGTTAGATGCAACTGTATGTGATATTTACCTTGTCAATGAATCCGGTAATCTGGTAGGAAGACCGATATTAACCGCTTGTATAGACGCATACAGTTCCCTATGCTGTGGCTATTCCTTGTCGTGGGAAGGTGGTGTGTATTCCCTCAGAGGGTTAATGCTGAATATCATTTCAGATAAACAGGAATGGTGCAGTCAGTACGGTATCAGCATTCACCAATCACAGTGGGATGTAAATAAACTTCCCGCAATCTTTGTAACAGATATGGGTTCTGAATATAAATCAGAAAATTTTGAACAGATAACAGAGTTAGGGGTAACGCTAGTAAATCTTCCTTCCTATAGACCAGAATTAAAGGGGGCAGTGGAAAAATTCTTTGATCTTGTGCAGAACACTTATAAGCCACATCTGAAGGGGAAAGGTGTCATAGAGCCAGATTATCAGGAGAGAGGTTCGCATGATTACAGAAAAGATGCAAGACTTACTATGACAGATTTTGAGAAAGTTATTCTTCGGTGCATCATTTATTATAATTCACAGCGGATTATAGAGAACTTCCCGTATACAAAAGAGATGATACAAAATCAGGTACAACCGTTTGCAAGCAGTATCTGGGAATGGGGGAAAACTCAGTCTGGAGCAAATTTGATTTCTGTCAGGAAAGAACAGATTATATTAACGCTTCTTCCAAGAACTACAGGTAAGTTTTCCAGATCTGGACTCAAAGTAAATAAAATGCGTTATAAGCATGAAAATTTCACAGAAAAATATCTTACTGGTGGAGAAGTAACAGTTGCCTATAATCCAGATGATGTAACAGCGGTATGGTTAATAGACAATGGTTCTTACATTCAATTTGATCTGATTGAGAGCAGATATAAGGGCAGGGAATTATCAGATGTAGAAACAATGCGAAGGGGACAGAAAGAACTTGTAAAGGCTGCTGCCTCAGATAATATACAGGCACAGATTAACCTTGCACAGTCTATAGAAATCATTGCTGCATCTGCCAAGCGTTCTGATAAGATCAATGTAAAATCTATCAGGAACACCAGACAGAGAGAGCAGACAAAGCATCATATTGATTATGCCAGAGATATTCATATTGACGGAGGAGTAAGCCATGATTGATTTTACAAAATTACTGCCAAGCATGGAATCAGGACAGAAACTTATAACTGCATTGTCAATTATTCCTAAATATGATGAAAGTATATGTGAACAGGATCAGACAGCTAGACTGGTAGCATTATCAGACCTGTATCAAATATACATTCCGTCACAAATGAGCATTGAAATTTACAGCAAATTGTATCTTGCCCTGCTTCGTTCTATGCAGAAAAAAGGAACACAGATGGCAATAAAACAGAGGTATGAAAATTACAAAGCAATACAGCAACAGTCGTATAGTGGCATTTTGGGCGGTTCTGATTCATTTACGATTATCGGAACCTCTGGTATTGGAAAATCATCTGCTATCAGCAGATCCATTTCTCTGATTACTGAAAATCAGATTATTGAAACCGACAAGCCGTATACAAAGATTATCCCATGTCTGATTGTGCAATGTCCGTTTGATTCTTCTGTAAAGGGATTGCTACTTGAAATACTCAGAAAAGTAGATGAAGGACTGGGGACAGACCACTATCATCATGCAATAACATCCAGAGCTGCTACAACAGACATGCTGATAGGTGCAGTCAGTTCCATTGCATTAAATCATATTGGTATGTTGGTTGTGGATGAAATACAGAATGTTGCAAACTCAAAAAATGGCAAGAATCTGATCGGTGCGCTGACTCAGCTTATCAACAATTCCGGTATCAGTATTTGTATGGTCGGAACACCGGAATGCACGGTATTTTTTGAACAGGCAATGCAGCTTGCACGGCGGTCAGTTGGATTACAGTATACCGCCATGAATTATGATGAATATTTTCAGAGTTTTTGTAAGGTGCTGTTCCAGTATCAATATACCAGACAAAGGACAGAGATTACACCTGCTATTACAGAGTGGCTATATGAGCATTCTGCCGGTGTGATTTCCGTAGTAGTATCTTTGGTACATGATGCGCAGGAAATAGCAATCCTTACAGGAAAAGAAGTTCTGAATTTGGAAACATTAAATGAAGCATATCAACAAAGATTATCGCTGCTTCATTGCTATATTAAGCCTTCTGTAATTCAGAATAAGCCGACAGCCAAAAAGAAAAATTCTGCTGCCAGTATCAAAAATAACACTGTGCAGAGCCATTCTGAACAAGGAAGTTATTCTATCAGTGACATGGCAGAAAAATCGAGGGCAGAGCGATCTGATATCGTAGAACTCCTAAAAGAAATCTGTACAATCGTTGAGGTGGCAATATGATTGCGTATTTGCCAGAAATCTATCCGGATGAACTTGTGTACAGTTGGTTTTGCCGTTATGCAGTTCATTCTGGATATATAACGAATAAGCAGGTATTGCGTGATCTGTATTGTAAAAAATCTGATACACCGATGAAAGAATTTATCGGTAATCTAAATCCGGAAGCAAGACCGTGTATTGATAAAATGTATCCGATAGAAGAACTGGTGTTGAATCACACCATGTATCCTCAATATGCCAGATTCATTCCTTTAGAGCAGAAGAAAAAGGCTTTGTATAAACTGTGCTATGAAAATTGTGATGTGCATCATTTATTTTCAATCCTTCCAAGGTGCGAAAAAGAGCAGTATTTAAAATATTGTCCTGTATGTGCCAAAGAGGACAGGAGCAAATATGGAGAGACATATTGGCATAGAAAGCATCAGATACGGAATATGGGGATTTGTCCGAAACATAAATGCCTGCTATGTGATTCTGATGTCCCTGCCAAGAGTATAGGGACGTATACTTTTTCTGCTGCACAGATGGTAATTCCAGCGAAAGAAGAGTGTGTAATGGTAGAAAATCCTTTGCAGATAAAGTTTTCGGAATATCTGGATCAGATATTTGATGCTCCGGTAGATCTCACACAGGATATTCCAATCAGTACCATTTTATATCATGTGATGAAAGACACTGAATATATGACTTTAAAGGGAATCCGTCGTGATATGAGAAAATTTGTCGATGATATGACATACTATTATGAGCAAATAGGACTGAATCAGATTGCCAGTGAGAATCAGATTCAAAGAATGATGTTGTCTGGAGATAATTATGATTTTTCGTCTGCTTGTCAGGTTGGTTTCTTCTTGAATATGACAGTGGAAGAACTCACAGCATCAAAGTTGACGGAAGATGATATAAAAGAAGAAGTACAGAGCCATTATATCAAAAGGAATGCAGCACCGAATGCAGAGCAATATGATTCAGAAATGGCAGATATCTTGGAGAAAGTAGCATTTGATATTTATAATGGCACAGCAGATGATAAAGGAAAGCCTGGAAAAGTGACTGAAAAATTTGTCTATGCGATGTTGCGTATAAAGAAACACCAGATTGAGTATATGCCAAAATGTAAAGCTATATTGGAACGGTATTCAGAATCATATCCGGAGTTCTGGGCGCGGAAACTTGCATGGGGATATAAAGTATTGAAACAGGAACAGGACATTATATTTTGGACTGATTTAAGGAATGCCGTTGGTATAAATAAAAAGCATGTAGATGAGATTATACCGTATTTGGGAAAGTATTTGGAAGCAGATCAGGTAGAGGCAGTTATGAGGATAATTGGGAAGTGAGATATCGGGGTTCTAAAATTCAGTGAGTGTGTAAAAGAACCAACTTTACAGTTATACAAAAATACAATACATTTTGCTGGTTTTTATTACCCCCCCGACACACTTGCATCACTTCCAGAGCCACAGGAAAACCAGACAATAAAAAATACAGTCATACAATACAAGATAGCAGTGTCTAACTGCATAGACATAAAAAATAAGGGTACAGACCTGTGAGCCTGTACCCCGCTTTTTTTATTCAGTTCCTAAAATAAATTTTACCGCTTTTTCTGCTTTACTGCTTGCCGATATGATAAATCTGTTATCATTTTTCAGAACTTGCAACCAGTTTTGTATATAGGCACTGGAATTTTTGAATGTTTTTTCTGTCTCAATTCCTAACATGTTAATTATCATTGCCGAGCCGATTTCTGCAACTAATTCCTCTTTTGAGTATGTTTCACTTCCGAACATAGCACTTTTATCATTTGTCAGTCTGTCAAGTCTGCTTTTATGTCCTGTGCTGTGAATCATTTCATGGAATAATGTGCTGTAAAATTCCTCTATATTTGTGTACTGTTCCTTACATGGTACTTGTATGTAGTCCATTGTAGGACTGTAAAAAGCTCTATTTGAGATTATTTCATTGATTTCTATATGTTCTCTGCCTTTGTATGTTTCTTTGATGTTTTCCGCTTCTGTAATTGGTTCATGTTCCGTTAGCTCTGGTTTTTCTTTTGGTTCTACTCCGTCAACCTGTGAAATGTGAAATACATTGTAATATCTCAAAAATGGTATCTGTTTGATAATTTCTGTACCGTCCTCAAGTTCTTCTTTTATTGGCTGTAATTTCCAGAATGTAACAATTTCTGATTTTTCCCCCTTGCGGATATGACCGCCCGCTTCTGTCCACTGTTTAAAAGAAGCATATTCGCCAGTATGTAATAGAAGCATCTGATTTAATAATGAATAAGGCTTTCCACTAACACGGTTATATGCGCCCTCTTTTGTGCCTGTCCATGGTCTTTGCCATGGGATAATACCATTTTCTAACTGTTCAATAATTCTTTCTGTAACCATTTCATATACATTTTTACTCATATGTAGAAACCTCCTTAAAAAATTAAAATGTGTTCTGTTGTTGAAATTATTATAATATGTACCCATATTAAAATCAAGGAATATGTACCCATAAAATTACACAAAATTATGTACCCATATTTGTGAACTTTGACTATTGATATGTACCCATATTGATGATAATATGTACCCATACCGAACAGGTAAACAACAAAACATTTCAAATTTAGGAGGTATCTATTATGTGTATCACAAAGAAAGAACTTGAACAGAAAATCGAAGAACTGAGAAAGTACAAAGCTATGGCTGAGGAAATTTCACAGATTCAGAAATCACTGGAACAGGAAGTTATTACTTATATGAATGAGAATGACTTGACAGAAGAATTTACAGATTCTGCAAAAATTACTTATAAGGAACAGGCGAGAAAGTCACTTGATAAGGACAAGTTAAAAGAAAGACTTGGAAGCCTGACAGACTTTGAAAAAGTTACAAATTACAAAGTTCTGAGAATTAAGTAATCGACAACAACAAAACAACGCTTCCCATCTGTAAAGGGTGGGAAGCACCTACAGAAGAAAAGAGGAATACAGGCATGATGTACAGTGAGTTTATCAGACTGAGCGGAGAGTCAGAGAGCATTATATCTTTTAAGGAATATACAGATTATATCGAGCCAATTTATACAAATTGTGAACTGAACAAGCAGGATTTTATAAAGTTATTGCTGGATGCATATAAAAAGATCTCAATACCTGTGAGAAAAAAGTTATTTGAAAATCTGACGATAGAAGAAAAGACGCATTATATCTATGGTCATAATGTGTCTAATGAAAAGTTAGTGCAGAAAGATTTTGAATCACGAAAAATTGTATACGAATATCTGAAATTATACTTGAGCGTTTAAGGGGGATTTAAAGCGATGAAGAAACAGAAAAGTACATTTGCAGTAGAAACAAAAGACGGAGTAGTTCAGACCATTGGCAAGAGCGTTATTTTACAACCAAAAGTTGTATATAACGGTCAGAAAACTAAATGGTTCGATGATTCACAGCTTATCAGAAAAAAATAAAAATCGGGCGGTGACGGTGTAGCCGTGGGAGATTCAGTTTTCCGCCTGTCCTTTGGCAATAGTGCCATATTACAAGAATAAAGAAAGAGGGTGAAACAATGACAACAGGTGTAGATTCATCAGTGTTTGAAACGTATTGTAAAAATGATATGCGATTGCTTAGAACTATATCAAAATCTATCTTTTTAAGACTTGGCGAGTCGTTGACAGAGGCAGAATATGATGATTTTTATAGCATCGCAAATATCACATTATTTCAGGCGTATAACTCTTATAATCCCGATATGGGTATCAGTTTTGATGTTTTCCTTCGTGGATGCCTTAAAAGGAAATTTAAGACGGAGATACGCGACAGGCACAGAGAAAAAAGGGTTATCAACCAGTTTACAATGTCATTGGATGCAACAACCGATGACAAGGGCGAGTGTAGATTATTAGATTCTATAGCATCTGATTTTGATACATTTGCGGAAGTAACCAGAAACAGCAACGAACAATTTCAAGACAAGACGAAACAGTACATGTCAAAACTTTCAAGCCAGCAGGTAAATATATTAAATCTTCTGATGGATGGGTATAATTCCAAAGATATACAGAGAATTTTAGAAATTTCACCATCTGAATATAACGAAAATATGAAGATTATGAGAAGTTTTGAAAATGTAAAAATTTTATTTTAGAGAGGAAATCACTATGAAAAACATTAGAAAACAGACATATACATTAGAGCAGTATTTAAAGGATATGAAGTCAGAGAAAATCAGAACAGATCAAGAGTGCCAGAGATTATCTGGACAGTGGAATCCGAACATGATTAATGAATTGGTTGCATCAGTTCTGACAGATGATTATATTCCACCTGTTATTTTAGGCGAAGAAAAAGCAACAAATGGAATTGTAAGACAGTGGATTGTTGACGGATTACAGAGAAGTAGTACGTTATCATTATTCAGATATGGAAACGTAAAAATCACAAAAAATCTGGATGAATATATGGTTGCCTATCAGACCAAAGCAACCGATGAAAATGGAAAAGTAAAGCGCGATGATCGTGGAGAAATTATCTGGAAGAATGTAGAGTATGATATTCGTAACAAGACATATGAGCAGTTACCGGAAGAATTGAAGGAAGTTTTTAATGGTTATCAGTTAGAAATTGTAGTTTATCAAGATTGCGATACAACAAAAATTTCAAAGTTAGTACGCAAATTAAATAACTGTAAACCGATGAATCAGGCACAGCGGGCATTTACATATATAGATGTATTTGCAAGAGAGATAAGAGAAATTACAGAAAACAGATTCTTTAAAGACATGTACTCTTGCAATAGCAGAGATAGAATAAACGGAACTTTTGAGAGAACTATCGGGGATATGGTTATCTTATGTGAATATCCAGAGCAGTACAGAAAAGATACAAAGGCAAGTTTTAAATGGTTAAACGAAAATGGAACAATTATGGATTTTGATAATCTTAATGATTTGCTTACCAGATTAGTTGAATCAACAGAGATTACAGGTGAGGTAAGAGAACTGTTTAACAAGAAAAATGCATATATTTTCGTGGCAGCATTTAAGGCATTTACAGAGTTAGGAAAAGAAGATGAAGCGTTTGGAGAGTTCTTGCATTGGTTTCTTATGACTGGCAAAAATACAGAAATTAACGGAAAAGCATGGTCTGACTATGATCTTGATCGTTCTACAAAGGACAGTGGAGTTGTACACGGAAAACTGGATTATCTTACCGCACTTATTAATCAGTATTTTACAGAAAATCAGAGTGTAGCATAAAGTCAAAAGGGAAGGGCAAAACCTTCCCTAACCATAAAACCTAGAGGTAAAACAGAATGAATACAATATCAGATATTTTGATGGATATAGACAGAGGTTGTGTTGCCAACAATATGATTGAAGATTGTTTTACATACAGAATTATATATTTTGTTAATGGGGGAAATAACGGAAAGAAATTTTATGTTGACAGTTCATACAGGGATTTACGGAAATCATTAGAGAGTATTATCAGAAAAAATCTGACGCTAACTAATAATATTGTGATAGCAGAGACAACCGTATTAAAAAGAGGAAAATGTACTTGTTTACAGAGCAGATCATATTCTTTTGACTTGGAAGAGTATTTTAAGCGCATTAAGGGAGACAAGGTTGGAAACAGAAATAATTATTACCGTTATGCGGTGTAATCAGAAATTGATAGATAGAGTCTATAGTAACATAGGGACAGCTTTTTGAGTTGTTCCAAACGGAAAGAAGGGTGATGTTATGGCATATGTTCTCACAAATGGAGAGTATTATATAAAAATGACGGAAACTGGAAAAACTGCAAAAACACAGAATGTAAGTGAAGCGAGAATTTATATAACTGCCGATAAAGCAAAAGAAAGATTACTGAAAGCACCAGGAAAGACAAAAGGATATTATATAAAGGATACAGACACAAATACAAAGTATGAATTGAACAGAAGCAAAGGAAGAGTCAAATTTCCAAAAGAAGTAAGGGAATTAATATATAATACGGCAAAAGGCAGATGTGTATTGTGTGGTAGAAAAATAACATATGATAAAATGACGCTGGATCACATTGTGCCGCTTGCTATGAACGGCGAAGATGATGTAAGGAATCTTCAATGTACCTGTGAGTCCTGCAATCTTTTCAAGGGTTCTGTTCTGCCGGAAGATTTCATGGATAGGATAAGTGATATTTTTTGGTATCAGATGGAGAAAAAAGAAGGGAAAAAATTATTGAAAAAAATCATGCATATACTATTAAATAAAATGGCATAAGGGAAAGAGTGCTGTTTCTGGCACTCTTTATGTACCCATAGTTTTTATTGAAAAAATCGAGGAGGTGTTATATACTTATTATGAAAATGTATTTAAAAACGGAGGGTTACATTTTGGCTTCTGCGACTGAAAAACAAAAAGACAGTTTAAAAGAGTACATGAAAAAAATTAAAGATATAAAAATAAGGGTTCCAGAGGAATATTTGCAACCTATTAAAGATCATGCAAAATCAAAGGGAATGAGTGTAAATCAATTAGTGATCTCATTGCTTGAGAAAGACATGGGAATAGACATTCTCACAGTAAGGGAACAAAATAAACAAAATAAGGATGAGTAATTGTATAATAAGAACTATATATTTACCTGAAAAATTGAAGGAGGTATGACTTATGACAGCATTAAGACAAAATGCAATGATGGAATTGGAAAAAATACCGGAAGATAAGCTGACCTTTATTATCCAAATTATGCAAGGAATCAACGGCTTGTATAATGACTCTAAAGCTGAAAAGAAAGCAGCATTTGCAAGAATTGAAGAATTAAAGAAAAAGAGAAAAGGCGTTGTTATTGACTATGATGCTGAATTAGCATCTTATCGGGAGTCTAAATATGGTAAATAAAATTTTAATTGATACGAATGTCTTGCTTGACTATTTAGTTGAGAGAGAACCGTTTTATGAAGATGCAAAAAATGTGGTTCTCACTTGTACAGAGGAAAATACACGTGGATGTATTGCGGCGCATTCAATCCCAAATATGTATTTTATATTAAGAAAAGAATTCAGTTCAGAAGAACGCAGGCAGTTGCTTTCTAATCTTTGTGAAATTTTCGATGTTGAAGGAATAGACAAAGACAAATTATTAGCGGGATTAGAAAATGAAAATTTCTCAGATTTTGAAGATTGTCTGCAAATGGAGTGCGCCAAAAATTATGGAGCTGAATATATTGTGACAAGAAATATATCAGATTTTTCTTCATCAGATATCAAGGCAATTTTACCAAGTGAATATTTAAAATTATAACAAATTAAGCACCAATGGAAAGAACAGAAATCTTTCTGAAGGTGCTTTTTGTTGCTCTAATCCTGCTGCATATCATGGATATGTTCAACAGCTTTTTCTAGTTCAATAGTGTGCCAGCGATCGCGGATTACATCTTGCTGTAATTCATGCAGACGCTTGTCTGTATATTGTTCCATCCAGATCATAAGAAATTTTGGTGTGAATTTTTCCGGTAGTCTGGTAAAAACGGAAAATAACATATCTTCTAATTTGCTATGTATCTTATGTAATAGTTCTTTGAAACCGTTCGGTTTATGAATTTCAATGTTTATATAAATCAACCCCTTCCATATATAGTATAAGGTAAGAACAGAATATGCACAAGTCCGAGGACTAGATCATGCAGGTACTGTTATCGAAATTGCGGAAATTTTAGACTTATAGAAGTTGGAGGCATAAAAAGGAAAATATTTGTAAATTGTGGGGAATTAATATATAAGAAAAACAGTTGGAGGTGGAAAATTTTGAATATGACAGATGAAGTAAATGCATTTTATGGTGGCATGGTTGCCGGTATTAAATTGTATCAAAAGAAAGTGGTACTTGCACATAGAAATCACGAACCTATTAGAATTGATGGGGAATTATATTATATCCAGAGTGCAAAAGAGAGATTGCAGGACATGGTAGATAAAGTCTGGAAGTAAGTACGGATCAAAGAAAAATTAAAATATGAAAGAATGCGAGGAATAGAATTATGGAACAGCCAAAGTACAGATATGCGGATTTACGTTTTGAGGGTGACAGAAGCTATACGGATATTAATGAGGTTATAGTTGGATTTTTAATTGATAAAGGCTTGGTTATTGATTGTAATAATAAGGAAAAGTTGACAGAAATAGTTAATAATATGCTTGCAGAACATTATGAGAAAACAGGTCAAGTATTATATCCGTCCGATTTTGAAATATCAATGAGTGTGGAAATGGACACGCGAACAAATAGAATAATTATAAATACTTACATATATAACGCAAATGATTTGAATTTACATACAACGATTGATATAGATACTTTGAATGATTCTGGAAAAATGCAAAAATACTTTTTCAATACATTATCCAGTATCGTGTTTGAGAAAATCAGGGAATTACAAAAAGCGGCGGGAGTTACAAGTAAGGTTGCTGTATAAATTAAAGAGTCAGAGCATAGCCATCAATTAAAAATCGGATAGATAAAACGGAAAACATATGTTATACTGATTAGGTATTAAGGGTGCAATAATCCCTTGGTATATATTTTCAATCATAGGATTACCTATAAATTGAAATTGTTTTGTTGTTTGGAAAAGTCATGGTCGAAAGATCATGACTTTTTCTGTTACAAGGGGAAGGTGTCTGTGATACATTTTCTTGATATAACTATTCACATATGTTATCGTTTAGATGGAACTGTTGAATTTGCAACGTGAGGTAATGCATATGAAGAAAGCTACTTTAGATCCTACAGATGAAAATATTTTACAGACAATCAAAGATAACGGAACGGGTGGAAGAAACAAGGAAATCAAAGAATTTGTAGAAGCTCTGGATATGATAGAAAGCAATATGTTTATATGCTTAGATGCAGATTGGGGCACTGGAAAAACATTTTACGTTAGACAAATAGAAAAAACATTAGAATATCATACTTTAAAAAAGATTAATGAACAGAGTTGTGATGAGCAATATAGCTATAATGAAATGTGTAAATATTTTAGTGGAACAGAGTTGGAAGAAATAGATACAGAAAATTCATATCTTCCAATATATTATAATGCATGGTTATATGACAACCATTGTGATCCACTGCTATCGTTAATGTCAGTTATTGTCAAAAAAGCGGGAAATGTAAATACGAAGATTTCTATGAAATTAAAAGAACGTATATTATCGGTGTTGAAATCAGTGGAAGTTAGTTTACCTTTTGGAGTTCCCATTTCTGTAAATATATCTGGAATTACAGACGCATTAACAAACAAGGAATTGCTAGAGAAAATACAATTGGCTGAGGATGTTATGATAAAAATTAAACAGATATTAAACTGCATTATTTGTGAAGATATAAATAAGATGGTGATTTTTATTGATGAATTGGATAGATGTAAGCCGAGTTATGCATTGGAATTATTAGAGCGTATAAAACATTATTTTGATAATGATAATATAATTTTTATTATATCCTTAAATAAAGAACAGTTGACGCATACGATTACAAATTATTATGGAGCAGGTTTTGATTCAACAGGTTACTTGAATAAATTTTTTGACTTAGATATGTATTTGCCAGAAGTTCAGACCGTAGATAAAACAATTAATAGCTATGTAAATACTCAATATTGGATCAACACGATTGCAAATGCATTGAGTAAATATTATAATTTGTCGCTACGAGATGCTCTTATATATAAACAAAAAATAAAAAATTTGGAAGAAGATTCAATGATAGAGGATCACTCAAGCTGGACACCATATAAGGGATTATGCTTGTCATTGTTTATCCCAATTATTATTATTTTACGAATGAAAAATATAGAAGAAGCCAGAAAATTTGAAAATGGAACTAGTAATATTTTGCAAAAGATGATAGAAATCCATGAAATTGGTCGTTTTTATAAAAATTTAGGTGAAGATGGATTTGAAAAAATTAATGTAATATATAGATATGCCTTTGGAAATGAAGATGAAATTATATTAAAGGAATTTAATGTACAGACAAATGATATTGACATTAACTTTAAAAGAGATTGTCTTAAACGAGTATCGAAAATAAATGTATGATTATTGTAGCCACTGTGTGTAGAAAAATCTACATATGGTGGCTTTTTTATAAAGCCAAAACTCTCGCAACTCAATGGAGAATTAATGTAGTGAAGGATAATAATACGGAACTGAGAGAAATTCAGACCATTTTTATTATTCTAAATCTAGCATTAGAAAAAAGGAGCAATGTATGACAGAAAAATATTGGATTGAAGATTTACGACAGAAAGTGACAGATTTATTTTCAGAATTGGGGAAAGCTAATCGGCTGAATGAGAAGGCTTTTATAAAAGCTTTTATGGAAAAGTATCCGGAAGATTATAATGCACTGGTGTCTGAATGGGAACAAAAGGTTATAAACTTTAAGAAGAAAAATCATAGAGGTCATCCAGTAACACATCCAATTAGACCAGAAAAAATACTGAGCAATATGTATCGTAATTATTATTATAAATTCAGAAAAAAACCTGGTCAAAAGAGTAGAAGAAGGAGAAACATTCAAAAATTTATTAGTGAAATGGAAAATTATGGGTATCAGATTGAACGTAATGAGGAAAATGGAAAATATCGCATCATAAGAAAAAGTGATTTAGAAACGTTATATGATAATTTGGATTATAATGCGTTAAAAGAAGCTTGTAATCAATTAAAACAGACGGTGGTAGCAGATGATGAAGAATGATTAAAAAGTAAATCCACCAGAACCTTTGAATGGGACTGGTGGAGTATATTTAAGAATTGCGGTTATCAGAATTAGAATTATTATTATTACGTTTTTTTATGCGTTCACGTGAAATGTCTACCATAATATTAACAATATCCTCAGCAGTTAATTTGTTTAATTCTTCTTCTGGTAGTTCTTTTTCTAATAGTTCTATAACGGCAGAAATATTTTTGTTAATATTATTTTTTTGTATTTCCTTGATTCGTTTAAAATCAGCTTCCGAAAGGTAATCTGAAGGAATGATACGATCTGGACAGTCATACGCTGGATCAGCAGAACCATATTCAATCATGGGAGATGCACCGCAAACATCACACAGAATAAATAGGTCTCTTAATGAAAAACTATCTCGTGATAGTTTATTCCTAAAGGATTGTTCTGTGTAATTTAGATATTGTGCAGCATCTTTTATGGATATGTCCCCTACATCTAAAAGTTTACGAACAATATCACTCACTTTCTTTTTTGGGTGTTTTGAATTACTCATTTGAAGATCCTCCGTATCAGATATAATACCATGATTTGCTAAAATAATCAATCAGTACACAAAAAACATAATTAAATTGATTAAAATATAATATAATCAAAAAGATTATAAAATAACGTGTTGACATATAATCAAAACGGTGATATATTAAACTCACAAACAAAAAAGAAACCGATGATTTGGCGGTCAACGGATTCTGGAAAGTTCAGTATTGGCGTACTGAACAAAATTGCACAGACTTTACATCTGTACATATGTAATTTAGCAATACATATTATATCAGATGATTTGAGAAATTTCAAATAAAAAGTCTTCGGGTATTCGCCCGGCAATTTTCCAATGTTTTTACAATTTATAGTGGGAGTAATCCTGTTGTGTTTTATTATTTTAATAACAGAACACACATTCGAACTTTGACAACTGAATATTGAGATGTGAAAGCTATATTTTTTTACCTTTGGCGGAGCAGAATATTATATTAAAAGACAGCATGTAACAGTTCAGATACAGAAAGGAGCAGAAAATGGCACTAAACAGATGTGCATACATCATTCTTGGCATCATGCAGAAGAAGAAAGCTGTAAATGAGATGCGTGGAATGACGATATATGAAATTAAAGAGCTTGAGCGCATTAGCAGTCGTAACACCATTTACAAACGATTACAGGAGATGCAGAAGTTAGGTTACGTTAATGAAGGCGCAAAAGTTGGAAAAGCAAAGAGTTACTATTTGACAGAACAGGGACAAGCATTCTTGTCAATGAAGAAAGGGGATACATATGAAGAGTAAGGATTTTTTAAAACAGTACGGATTTTTAGGAATTGGACAGTGCGGAGGAAATTTGACTAAGGGCTTTGAAGATGCCGGTTATCCGTGTGTCGTGGCAAACAGTTCAACAGAGGATTTGGCAATCAGAAACGCAAAAAATAAGTTCCATTTCACAAATGGTCAGGGATGTCATAAAGATAGAAGAAAATCAAAAATGTTGCTTCGAGACAATCTGGAGCAGTTGATGGATGAAATCAGAGCAAAGATACCGGGTATTACTACCTTATTTATATGCGCATCTGCTGCCGGTGGTACAGGATCTGGGATGTTAGCAGCGACAGCAAGAATTATGGCAGCAGAATTTAATATTACTGTTTGTGTTGTTGTGGTGCTTCCGGACGAATCAGAGAACTTCCAATCATTTGCAAATACAGTGGAGTTATTCAAAGAACTGGAGCAGTTAGATTGTATCGGAGCAGTGTTTGTTCTGGATAATGCGAAACGACAGGACAAGATGAAAATCAATGAGATTTTCTTCACACATTTGAACGCATTTTTGGCAAACGAAAATGGCGGTGACTATGGCTGTCTGGATCGGAGCGAAATCAACAAATTGCTTGAAACACCGGGAATGGCAGTTATTGCTAAGACAGGAAAAGACAATGCCGATAAGATGGCTCCTTATATTACTGGCAATAACATCTATGCGCCGATTGAAAAGAACAAAGTTGTTCGCTATGTGGGAATTATGACATGCAATAATCGTGCAGATACATCTGCATTGTTTTCAGAGATCGGAACACCGATTGACTGTTACACAGGAACAAAAGCAACGACAAATATTTGTATGTGTGCTGGTCTGTCATTGCCAAAAACCAGATTGAACGAGATTAAAAATGCAGCACAGACAAACATGCAGATCATCAAAAAAGGATTTACCGCATCTGAGGACAGCCTGTTTGATGATTCACTGGATTTCTTAGGAGCATTTGATAATAAACCAAAAGTATCAGAAAAGAAGAAAGAAAAATCCAGTTATGACATTTTAGATGAATTTTTTTAAAATGCATCGAAGTAGCAGAGAATGTTAAAAATAACGGAGGAAATGAAGATGAAATTACCAAGTAAAAATCAATGTGAACTTGCAAGAATGTTAACGAAAAGTAAAGCGCCTGATGAACAAATATGCAAGGAACTACTAAGTGTACCAAATGAAAAGTGGAATGAATGTTGTGGCAGACTGGATTCGGCTCTTAGATTGCATAATAAGCCATTTGATAAAGGCTGGAATATCTTGTGTGAAGATTTTAGAAACATTGCAGTTGAGCTTTTTGTAGATTCCGCAACTTTATATGTTGTGTATATGGATTGGTTATCTAATAAAAATAGAGAATGATATATGTGTAGAGACATATTGGCGGTGAAAGTGGTCAGTCTGTCATTGAATGAGAATGATTACTAGCAGGACGGAATAACTCAGAATAAGAACAGACGGAGGAAACGAGAACAATGAACAATTTAAAAGTTTATGGTAACTATTATAAACACTTTAAGGGTAGAGGTGGAGTGCCAGACAAGATCACGGTTGTTGCTATTGATGGCGACACAGTAACATATGTCAGAGGGCATATCAGCAAACAAGAATTTGAGGAAAGAGATCCAGATTTGAATGAAGCAATAAATTGCATGTGTTTGTCAAAAATGAAATGCTCTGCTGATCGTATCTTGACTAAGATTTCAGAAGGTCAAAAACGAATCATTGCTAAAGAAGATGCAAAGATTGAGAGGATACTAGAACGAGCAGACATTGCTTTAGAGAGATTTAAAAATGGAGATTAGATTGGAGGAATGAGTTATTAACAAAAATCGCGCAACCAACCTTGTGATTTTTAGTCAAAGAATGGCTGGATATCTGATGCAGAATGGATATGTATTATTAGATATCCAGCGTGACTATAAAAGTACCAGTGAGAAAAATGTATTTATTTTCAGAGATACACCACAGATCAGACAATCCATGAGTGATTATCTGACGCATTAGCCGGAGGTGTACCAATGAAACAAAGAATTACAGATGTTATAAGTAAAGAAGATGCAGAGTCCTGGACTCCCGGAAGTAACATATTGATATCCGCACCGATGGGAGTCGGTAAAAGTTATTTTTGTAAAAATACGTTATATGAGTTAGCGAAAGAAGTTGGTGGAAAAATTCTAATGCTAATTCACCGTTCTAATTGTGTTGAACAGTTTAAATATGAGATTGAAGAAGATGGAAAATCAGATGTGATAGATGTTATTACATATCAATCATTAGAATATCATAAACTGAACGACACACCAAAACAAATCGATTTGTCTAAATATAAATATATTGTATCTGATGAGTTCCATTACTTTTTCAATGATAGCAGCTTTAACAATAAAACAGCCGTATCGTTCAAAATGATTATGAGCAGCAATGAAGCTATTCATGTATTCATGTCAGCAACAGGAGATGCGATGGCAAGATATATGAAACGGTATATTAGGGAACATGAATTACAATCTGCGGTTGAGTATGAGGTACCGTTTGATTTTTCGTTCATGGAATCTCTTACTTTTTTCAATAAAGATGAAACATTGGAAGAATTAATGAAAAAAATTTTGCAGACAGATTATAAAGCAATATTTTTTATCCAGAAAGCGGAAAAAGCTTATAAGCTATATTCAAAATATAAGGATAAAAGTATTTATAACTGTAGCAGTAATAATAAGAAATATTATGAGTATGTAGACGAAGAAAAAATAACAAATATTTTAAAAAATCAGAATTTTTCAGAACAGGTTTTAGTAACAACCGCCTGCTTTGATGCTGGAATCAATATTATAGACAGGGATGTTAAATATATTGTAATTGATATAACAGATATAGGATCGCTTATTCAGTGCATTGGCAGGAAACGAATACAGGACGAAGAAGATAAGATACATGTTTTTGTAAAAAACATAAATAATCAGAGGTTGGCTGGTTTAAAAACCAGTATGAAGCAAAAAATTGAAATGGCTGATTTTTTTCTGGAAAATAACTGTTCACCAGAAAAATTGATACAAAAATATCCCATGCAAAATGATCCCAATAATATTTTATATGATGATTTAACATATGATAAAAACGGAAATATTGTTCAGAACTCATATACAAAGAGGGTGAATGAACTCATGTACTTCAAAAAGAAGGAAGATATAGGTGAGTATGCCATTATGATAGAAAAATACGATAAATTTGGATACTGCAAATATTTGGCAAATTTTTTCGGATTCTGGGATGAAGAAAAGGGAGGTTATACATACACAATGGAAAATGAAAATTACGGAGTAGAAGAGTATCTGCAAAAAATGGTGGCGAATGATGTTGTTCTACTTCAAGTTAAGGATAGAAAAGAACTGATAAGCAAAATTAATGCTAAACAGGATGGAAAACTATTAAAAAAGGCTGCAACATTGAATCAAGTGTTGGAAGAGAGAGAACTTGATTATCGAATCAAAGAATTTGCAACAACACGTTACATTACAGATTCAGATGGAAATAAAAAGAAGAAAATTTATAAAAGTGCATGGAAGGTTATTAAATTTTAGGCGCTAATTAAGTGAAAAATAATTTTGACTACCCTTTTTAGGCGTAAAGCTTTTAATAGGGAGTACGCTCAAAAAAGGTAGTCAGGATAAAATTTTAGACGTAAGTGTCATAGACACTGTTTCTGTGTAGCGGGACGCGGAACAGGAACAGGTTCTGACTGTCTCTTGGACAGGCAGCCATTATATAGGAGAGAATGATTTATTATGGATAGAAGTTATAGATTGAAGATGGATGCTAATTTAGAGAAAAATATTCTTACACCAGAATACATTATAAATTGTATTGCAAAGGATGATAAGAAAATCAATGAATTGGCATATAAGCAGAGAAAATATGAACATGTACCCACAAAATATATTGATTTCAAATCGGAAAAGGAAAAGTTGGTGGAATATCGTCAACCATTCATTGATGTCCTGATGCGGGAATGTAATATGTCACTGGATGATATTAAAAATGCTGTGGAAAATACGAAAGTCAAAAATATTCCTACAAAAGAAGTGTGTAACAGAATTAGAGATATGATTGTATCTGGTTATTATCGGTTGGAATAGAATGGGTGTCAGTTCATGGAACTGCCACAACGAGATTAGTTCCGCTCAGTCGCTACACTAATCTTTACATATAAGGTTATTTTAATAAAAACTTGGAAAGTGAAAATTCACAATGAAGATTGGAGAAGAAGATATTATGGCAAATAAAAGACAGTTTTGTACTATGTGCGGGAAACAGGAATCAGAAGTAGAAATACTTTTAAAAGGTAAGCACGGTTGTATCTGTGATGAATGTGTTGATGCTGCCTATGATATGTTGATTGATATGAGAGAAGAAATGCAGCAGGAAGCAGATATTCAATTAATGACACCATCTCAGATTAAATCACATCTGGATCAGTATGTGATTGGTCAGGACGATGCTAAAAAAGTATTATCTGTGGCGGTATACAATCATTACAAACGAATCAGATACAAAACGAAATCTAATGTGGAGATTCAGAAATCAAATATTTTGATGCTTGGTTCTACTGGAAGTGGTAAGACATATCTGGCACAGACACTGGCAAAGATTCTGAATGTACCGTTTGCCATTGCGGATGCTACTTCTATAACGGAAGCAGGTTACGTTGGCGACGATGTGGAACTGATGTTAAGAACCCTGCTGCAAAATGCTAACTATGATCTTGAGAAAGCACAGCATGGAATCATTTACATTGACGAAATTGACAAACTGGCACGAAAGTCTGAAAATCGGTCAATTACCAGAGATGTATCCGGTGAGGGAGTGCAGCAGGCTTTATTGAAGATTCTGGAAGGAACAATTTCAGAAGTACCAATGACAGGCAACCGTAAAAATCCGGCTGGTGAAACAATCAAAATGGATACCACCAACATTCTGTTCATTTGCGGTGGAGCATTTGAGGGCATGGAGAAATTATATAATATAGAAGAAACAGAACACCGCATGATTGGATTTAATTCTGAAATTGTAAAAGCAGATAATGATGATAAAAAGACAATCGGGCAGCAGGATCTGGTTAAATACGGATTAATGCCAGAACTGGTTGGTAGATTACCGGTTGTTACGACGTTACAAGAATTGTCAGAGGATGATCTGGTGCGCGTATTGACTGAACCCAAAAACGCAATCACAAAACAGTATCAGGAATTACTTGCTATGGATGGTGTGAAGCTAAAGTTTGAGGACGATGCATTAAAACTGATTGCTGAGAAAGCGATAAATCGGAAGTCTGGCGCAAGAGGTCTTAGAAGTATTATTGAGAGTGCCATGCAAAAAGTGATGTTTGATGTGCCGGATATTTCAGATGCAAAGAAAGTAGTTGTAACTGCTGATTGTATAGATGGACTGGCAGATGCAGCAGTTTATGGAACGAGAAATAAGAAGATTGCATAAAGAGAGGAAGCCGATTATGGGTAGAATAATTGCATTTGAAGATTTAAGAAAACGAAAATTAAATGAAGATAGAATAGAAGAACTTGAGTTAGAAATGTGTGATGTGATTGGCTGTGCAGAAATTTATGATGACGATACATTGGATGCAATTTCAGAAGCAAAATGTGATGAAATTGAAAGACTCATTCGTTTGGAATATTTGAAAGCAGGATATAAATTTGATTAAAATGTAGAGGAAAATAATACAATAAGGGAAAATTTGAAATTATCAATGGCACTGTCGATGCTCAGGATGAAGTTTTAATTGCAGCGTGTTTCAGAAAAGCATTCTGTTGGCAGAGACAATCTCAGACAGCGACAGAGAAAGCTTTAGAAAAGTATGGCACTTTTTGGAAGATGCCACAGGACACATTAGCAAAAATCACATTTAGCAATGTGAAGTATATTCTGGCAATGGAGGATTATTTGAATGCCAAACTGGAACAAAACACCGTCCAATTTGTGAAGTTGTGGTTTGGTTTATTGGATATATTGTTTACGCTGATGGGACGAATGAAGTTGAAAAACTTTGTGACAACATTCCCTGTGACGAAAGATTATGATGGTGAAACATGGGGATGTAAGGATTATTTTACAACAATGGAGCTGTTGAAGCAGTACGATATGGACAAGTCGATCGGAGAAGATAAGATCTTTAAGTTCCTGTGCGACTACCAGAATGAATATCTGCACAGGATTATGATTTTGAAGATGTGCTGCACAAGTCAGTTATATAGGATGGAAACAGGAAGAAATATGGCAGTTGAGTTTATGGAAGATATGGCTGATCCACATCATTCTGTGAACCAAGAAAAAGGATATCAGATCGATAATATGACTGGTGAAATCAAAAAAATCCCTAAAAAATACAAATTTGAGCCAATTACCTAGAAAAATAGGGAAAATCACAAAAACCGTCTTCTACAATCCGCATAAACAAAGGGATTGCGGGGACGATTTTCCCGATGAAACATGGTTTTCATATCATAAAAACGGCTCTATACAATTGCATAAAATGACGAAAAAGAGGGTAAATCCAGTTCGGATTTTTCAGATGGGTAAATTGGTCAGATAAGATATCAGAAACAGAATTTGACTGATAGACTGTACTTTTTTGCAAAGGATATGGGGTAAAAAATTTGCGGTGCATATATAAATTTCTCAATCTTGAGTGGAGAATAGTTATGGTATAAAGATAAAAATTGAAAGGTGGTAGAGGGCTATAGGACACATTAATGCAGGACGGGTTAGAATTTATAAATTTACAACATTTAAAACTTTTACAGAAGAAGAAAATAAAATTTATTACAATAGAAAAGAACATGCGTATGCGGATGTGTTGACTGAGATTAGCAAAAACACAGAGCAACGGGTTATTTCAAAAAAATATCTGAATGAAAACAACGAAATTGCCATATTTGAAAATGACATTGTACGGTTGGCATTAAAGGACAGAAATCTGAAAGAGTGTGAGTATCAGTTATTGGATGAAATTGTATATCTGGAGATCAAACAAAATGAAATCCTCTGGCAGAGCATCAGAGATGGCATTAAAATTGATAACAAAGAATATATATTTTTCGCTGCAACAACAGGGCAGGTGAGAAATACAACAGTCACTCTAATTCGGAAAGATTTCTTTCAAAAGTATAAGGGATTTTTAATGGTGGGACTGACTCTTGAATATATCAATGCAAAAGAAGGCATGAATGTCGGTAAATATCTGGCATACAATGCGTTACTATTGTCATCCAGTGTCAGACCAGAGAAGCCGATTGACATCGACAGATGTGTGGTTGTTGAAGGACTTAAGACTGTTGTTACAGATAAAGTGAAGTACATAGATATCCAGAAAGATGATGCGGAGCAATGCTATGTTGCAGACACACCGGAAGTGTATGTGGAGAAAAGTATTCCAATTGAGCATACAGATGGCGCAGGTATGTTTCTTCCTGGAGAGCAACCTACATCTTGCCAGATTAGAGGTGGCTATATCAAAGGGGCGATGTTTCCATTTGATTTTAAAGCCTTTTGTACAGAAGTTGCAGGAAATACTGTACTGGTTGATGCATGGGGACAGGAGCATGATATCATAAAAGAGGATATCCGATATATTTTTACAACCAGTCAGTTGAAGATGTATAAATTTTATGAGTCATGGGATGATTATAAAACAAAATTCAAAAAGAACGGTGTGGAGCTGACAATCAACTCATATGCCAATCCACCAAAAGATTCTGTATCTTTCTCATATCAATTCTTACAAACACTTCCATATAATGTAGATATTTCTGAACTGTGTAAACCTGCAATAGAAGATTTAGAAAAACTGCATACAGATATTGAATATACGAAGGAACAGTTAGGATATACACTGGATGTAAATGATAAAAATTATATGCGGCAGGAAAGAGATAATTATTATATTGCGAAAGCATTGGACATTTATCCAGAATTAATTAATGATTCACATGTAATGAAAAAAATCAAAAGTCTGGTTAATGCGAGACGGAAAAGCTATAAAGGTGGTAAAATACCAGTCAAAGGCTATTACAGCTATGTAGCACCAGATATGTATGCATTTTGTGAGTATTTGTTTATGGGAAAAGATGAACCAGAAGGACTTGTACCAAAGAACTGTGTATACAATCAATTCTATGACGAAGAAAAACATAGTGAAGTGCTATGTCTGAGAAGTCCACATTTATCACGGTATGAATACCCCATTAGAACACTGCTGCATACTGATGATTGTAGAAAATGGTTTAAACACATGACAAGTGATACTGTTGTGAGTTGCCATGATCTAATCTCTAAGTCATTGCAATGCGACTGGGATGGGGATGAAATTCTGATCAGTCCTGATGAAGCATTACTTGAGGTAGCAGGATCACTACCGGAAGTACCATTATTTTATGATATGCAGGATGCTGACCGAAAGCAAATTACAGACGAAGCAATTTATAATACTCTGGTGGCAGGATTTGACAACAATGTAATTGGTGAGTCTAGTAATGCAATCACAAAATTGTGGAACAGTCCAGAATTAAAAGCTGATCCATTAAAATTTGATGACATGATTAATATTATTTGTGCCTATTCCAATTATGCGATTGATTTTCCGAAAATAGGAAAAAATCTGGCACTGGGAAAATATGAAAAATTATATAATGATTTGATTCCATCAAAGGATAAAAAGGAAATCTTCAAGGAGCCGAAAATTAAATTTCCACAATTCTTCAGATTTGCAAAGGATAGGAATAGTAGTTTGGCTGAATATACGGATAGTCCAATGGATCGGATTGCGAAATATATCGAGGAAAAATCGGCAAGAAAGCATTATAAATATGTGGATGATGAACAACAGGTAGGAAAGTTTGACTACAGGATGCTCATGAATAATGAAGTTGATGAAAAGAAGATACCATTATATGAAGTCAATCGACAGGGTAATAGATACAGAGAACTTTATAAAGTGATTGAAACCCGTAAACGCGCAAAGCAGAAATTGTTGCGGGAGATTCAGGAAGAGTCTAATCAGAAAAAGGTAGATAGCACTGATAAGATCATACGGTATGAATTATTTCACTATTACTGTATCAGAGAAATCAGAAATATTTTTACCGACAAAAAAGGTCTTTTTAATGTAAATCTGGCGGTCAATTATTTTGTTGATATGGAATATAATCATCGAGATTTATATACGACCAGTAAGGACATTCTGTGGAAATGCTTTGGAAATATACTGGTTGATAACTTGAGCCAGAATATGAAAACGGGTGTCACATTAAAAGAGAGACCACGCATGTGTTATTGGAAAGCTGCTTTTGGTGATGGCGAATTGGATCAGATTATATCAGAGCAAATACAATGCAAAAGTGTACAAATTACACAAACGGACATAGATTTTATGAATGCTGTACTTGAAAAGAAGAAAAACGGCGATTATTATAACAATGATGTGGAAATGCTATTTGGATTACTATGCCATTATAAGTACGCAAAGGAGCATAATGGACTGGATAAAGACGATATATTTCATGTCACGAAAAAGAAGCATGTCACGCAAGCTGTTTCTGGTGGGAAAGGAAAGAGAAAAATCGTTCCATATAATATGAACACCATTATGACCGCAGTTGGTGCTAAATCCTATGCCAAGAGTTTTGAACGTTTCAATGCGCAACGGAGTGAAGAACAGGAGCAGTATATTTATATTACTGGCTGTGAAAAAGAAGATAAGCAGTACAACGTGAAGATACCTGCACTGGAAGAATCAGATGATACAGACGTACTTTTTACAGTGCAGGACATTTACAATCCAATGGTGTATTTGCAATCCTATTTTAATAAGAAGAAACTGGTTCAGTGTATTATTTGCGGAAAGCATTTTATAAAGTGTGGAAATAAGAAAACATGCAGCGAAAGATGCAAAGACAAATATCATAAAATACAGGTTACAAACAATAATCAGAAGAACCGGACTGCTGCCAAAGCGGAGAAAAAAGTAATTTAATATGAGGTTGTCCAAAAGTGGAGTGCCATTTTTTGTATATTTTTCAACAAATTTTGGCATTCCACTTTTTGTTTTTACAAAACTTATATAGGGAGAGGGACAAGAGGTTTTGAAAGATTTTTTCATAACCGCCGATTTTTCGGATATATTGTCCTGAAACCATGGAATTATCATGAAAGGAAGGAGACGTTTGATATGGATTTACAGTTACGAGTCAGAGATTATCTGAAGCGTCACGGAATCAAGAAAAAATATCTGGCTTCGTTAATTGGCGTATATCCTAGTCAGTTGTCGCAATGGCTATCTGGGGATTATGACCTGAACACGAACCAGATAAAGGTAATTGAGAATTTTTTGCATGGTAAATCTGATTATGCAGAAACAGATTGATATTATTTAGTATCAATTTGTATATGCAATTAAGCTAAATATCAATACCTGTTTTTGTTAAATATTCATAGAAAGGGGTTGAACAGAGAATGAAAAATGATCTGGATATTGATATTCGTAAGCTGACATTGCCGAATGGAAGAACCTTAGAGAAGCAGATGCAATACGAAGCAAAGCGATTTTTGAGAATTCTTCAAGAAGAAATTGACAAATGGTATAGTTTGTATGCACCTAAAACGTATCAAAGAACTTATGCTATGAGAAATTCAATTTATGCGGAAGATTTGGTTAGCATAAGCACTTCTGGTAATAAGCTTCAAGTAAAAATTAATTATGACACTACTGCGTTTCATAAATCTTTATGGGGCGATGGTAGCGTCAATTCAATCCTACTGATGAATAACGGGTATCGAGTGTCAAATGGCTGGCACAAAGATATTGAAAATTTTGGTTATCGGGAAGGAGGTCACTTTCTCGAAAAAGCAGTTTACCGTTTTAACAAAGAAAACGATTTCGGTATTGATATTGTAATCAATTACTGAAAGGAATTTTTATAAAAATGGCTAACAATTTATTTACATTGGGATTGGATGTATCTGCCACTCAGGAAAGAATGAGTAAGCAGTTACAGCAAATTGCAAAAAGTCTGTCCAATGGTAATACTGTACGTGTTACTGCGGGATTAGATGTAACAGAATCACAAAATTTAATTCAACAGCAGTTGAATAGCATTTCTAAGAATCTAAAAATCAATGTTGGAACAGTCAATATTGATGCTTCTGCAATCAAGCAACAGCAGAATTCTATTAATCAGCAGTTCAAATCTGGTATTAATTCAGCGGGAGTGAAAATTCCATTCCAGTTTGATTTATCAGATGCGAAAGCTGTAAAATCACAAATCAACAAAATCGTTGCAGAAATCACAAATAATAAAGGTCAGTTGGTCAAATACAAGATCAATGTAGATGATAGCGGAAAAGCTACAAAAGCACTACTTACCTACAAAAATGAGTTGAATGAAGTAACACAGGCAACTCTAAAATTAAAAGAAGTAGGAAAATGGTATGATTCAAATGGCATGGAACACAGCATTGTTCAGTGGCAGCAGGGGCAGAAAGTATTGTCCCAGAATATCGAATCTACTATTAAAGCAAATCAAAGACAGATTGAATCTGATAATCAGGTTATTCGGAAGAGGGAAGAACTGATTGCACAGATGAAACTTCTAAATACACAGGCTGAAAAAGCTGGTATATCTTTAAATTCTGATAATCAAAAAGCATTCAATGAGTTATCTATCAATGCATCCACTTTAGATGATATCAAACAGTTGGAAAGTTATTTACGTCTGGCAAGGACAGAGTATCAGACTTTCAATGCTGAGATTTCTAAAGGAACTCACGCAAGCTCATTAGAGACAATGAAAAATACATTGGCTACTATGCCAAACGACATTGCTTTGATTGAAGCAAAGTTTAATTCTATCAAAATGCCAGATAGTGTGAAAACACAGATTGAGCAATTAAAAGCAGACATGGAAGCCATCAATAATATTAGTGATCCACAGGCGAAGATTACAAAATATAATGAGATGGTTGCATCCTTACAGAACCTTCAGAAACAGTATCAGGTAACTGCACAAGAGCAGAAAAATCTGAATGCTGACATGGCAACTTTACAGGGAGCATCCAATCTTACAAATAGAATTGTTACATGGATGGGAGAAAATCGTGATGCTGCTGCACAGTACGATGCAGAACTGAAAAAGTTAATCTCTGATTTACAGAATTGCGGTAGTAAATCTGAATTAACACAGTTAGAACAGCAGTTTAGAGGTATTCAGACTCAGGTAAAAGCTACAGAAAGTGTATCTACGGGATTCTTTGGTAATCTGAAAAACGGTATCAAGGATGCACTGACAAATATGCTGAAATACCAGTTAGCTTATGAGATTATTCAGAAAACTGTAGATGCTGTAAAAGCAATGACACAGGCAGTAAGCGATCTGGATAAGAATTTGACAGAGTTCAATAAAGTAGCGGATTTATCATCTGAGCAGTTATCCAGTTTTGCAGATAAGGCATATGATGCTACTGATAAGATTGGAAGAACCGGAACAGACATGATCGAAGCAGCGACAGAGTTTAAGAGAGCCGGTTATGATCTGAACGACAGTTTGGAAATGGGTGATGCAGCATTAGTCATGACAAATGTTGCTGATGGGGTTACACAAACTTCTGATGCGGCTAGTACATTAATTTCTGTACTGAATGGATTCAATATAAACGAGTCGAATGTTATGTCTATTGTTGACAAGATGAACTCAGTATCTAACCAAAGTCCGGTTGGATTTGATGATCTTGCGAATGGTCTGGAACGTGTAAGTGGTACGATGAACCAAGCCGGAAACAGTATTGATGAAACGATCGGTCTTCTGACAGGTGGTTTTACTCAGTTGAGAAATATGGAAAAAGTTTCTACCGGTCTCACCACAATTTCGCAAAGATTAAGAGCAATCGGTGATGATGGAGAAGAGATTGATGGATTATCTGCAAAGTTAGGCAGTGCATTTGGTTCAATCGGGGTAGCTATTGAAGATGCAAATGGAAATCTGCGGTCTACCTATGATATTTTGTCTGATTATGCAAAAGTATACCCGGAATTGACGAGTGAGCAACGTCAGTATTTTGGAGAGCTGGCAGCAGGAAAACATCAGATTACAGTATTCAATGCAATCGTAGATGAAATGGCAGCAGTAGATAAAGCTATCAATCAGTCTCAAGACAGCCTGAACAGTGCAGTAAACGAAAATGAGATTTACCGCCAATCCGTCGAGGGATTGAAAAATGAATTCCAGAATCAATTTCAATCTTTGTCGAAGGAGGTAATCAGTTCGCAGTGGTTGAAAGATCTGATTTCTGCCGGTACAGATTTCTTAGAAATTTTAACGAATATCGCAAAACAAGATGATTTGGTCAGTGGAACCATTAGTGTTATCACAAAAGGTATCAAGGGTCTGGCATCTGTTTTAAAAGATATTTCTGGAAATAATGTCGTATCTGGCTTGATAAAAGCATTTATGACATACAAAACAATTACTAAAGGAATAAATATTTTCAACTTCGTAAAAGGAAAGAAAAATTCTTATAAGGAAACACAAAGTGCTATGCAGGCGTTTTTCAAGAGTGCGGTAAATGGAACGATGCAGGTGAAAGATGGTTTTCTTCAGATTGGCGAAGCTGAGAAGAAAATATTTAGTAGTAAAAATAAAATGGGTTTTGGTAAAAATCAAGTTTTCCAAACTATTAAATAAGAACCTAATCAAAACTGACCCACTCTTCAAAGATTATCTAATAATGCCAGATAATTAACTGATGAGAGCGCTTGATAAGCGGAAACCCTTAATTGAAATAAATTATAAAACACCGAATATGCTGGGAAATCACGATAAACAATACACCAAAGCGGAATGAGAAATCATAGACGTAACGTGTGAGGAAAACTCAGAAAAAACGTATTGTTTGGTATATGGTGACGAGCCTAAGTATCTCTGACAATAATAATTGACATGTGCAATTAAGAATTGTCAGATTAGTGATGGTCGATAGGTAGGTATGATATTCATAAGGTAGGTATGATGTTTATACTGAAAGCAGGGGAGTTCCTAAGTCGTATTTTTAATATGATAAAAATATGTCTATATGATGTGCAACATATATAGACGGAAATACCCTCAGTGTACTGACAAGGTGGGGCAGAATATAGGCGTAATTATATTTCTGCTTTAATATACAGTCCGTAGGCTTAGTTTAAAGACTGTGCCGCACAAAAATAATTGGTATACTCTCATTATTATGGTATAATAAAAAAACAGATTCTTTTTTAATAAATTAAAGGATGTTAGACTAAAACATGCATTTATAGTGCAATAGTTTGGAGGTATTTATTATGGCATTGATTATTTGCCCTGAATGTGGGAATAAAGTAAGCAATTACGCAGATACATGTACTCAATGTGGGTTCCCTGTGAAAAAATATATGGAAGACCATGGATTAAATGATTTAAATAAGTTATTTATCTGCCCAAAATGCGCCATATCATATGGTGGTTTTGGAGAAGACACCAAAGACACAATTCGTATAAAATGTGAATTTTGTAATATACCATTGATTCAAACAAATGTAACTGGACATGAATCCGTTAGCAATTATATAAAAACTTTCGATGAAAATTCAGAATTGAATTATTACGAGCATCTTGCAGATGAAGTAGGTGGACATCAATTATCAAAAGAGGCATGTGAATACAGAAAACAACAATGTAGAAAATATAATGCTGCAAAACGAGAAGAACCAACACCGTCCAATCTTCCTACCTGCCCAACCTGCGGATCAACAAACATCCAGAAGATATCCGGTACAAAACGCTGGCTATCTACAGGCTTATTCGGTTTGGCAAGTAGTGACGTTGGTAAGACTATGAAGTGTAAGAATTGCGGGTATAAGTGGTAGGAGAAATTCTACTATTCAAAGCATGTTTAATAAAAATATAAGATAAAAATTTTAAAGAACAGACATTAAGCTTTTCAATAAGTTTGGTGTCTGTTTTATTTATTTGGAAAATGTGTGTTTAAAGATTTTAAGCATAGATTTTTGAATAAATTTATTTTTCAAATTAAATTTTCTTAATAAAGCCGAGTAAATGTGCGTTACGCACACGATAATTTTAAGGAGGAATGGTCAAATGGCAAAATCAGAACGTATTGAATTTGAATCTGCTACATTATTTGCAGAGCTAATTGGAAAAGGACAGTTAAAAAGTTTGGTGAGCGTGAAGAGTTCACTATATCCGGTATATTGCTTTAAAAATACTGAAAAAGTAGCAGATATTATTGGAAAATTTGTTACGCAACATGGATTAAAGAGTGATCGATCTGTTGACGATTGTTGGAAAGAGTATGATGAGCATATTATCAATGCAACAGAAAAGCCACACTGTATCGTTACGAGAAATTTGAAAGCAGTAAAACGTATCATCGAAGAGGGATATGCTTATCTGTTAAAAAGAACTAACATTGATAAGTATGGAAAGAAATGTTTTGTATTTTATGAAAATGACAGGATTGTTGAAATCAAAAAAGAAGAGGACGCAATCAATAGGGCAAAGTATGAGGAAAAACATACTGCATCAACAAAAGAAACCGCAGATACGCAAATGTCTGCGTTAATTAAAAAAGCTATGGAGGTAAAATAGAATATGTCAAATAAAAAATATTATTACACCGATTTAGAAGGAAAAAAGACAGAATTTGTACTAGAAAAATCTCTGACACTTAGCCAGAAGATGAGTTTTGTGATAGAAGTGGCAGGAACAGTAGTTTCAAAAGATGTTGGGTATGCTTATATATTACAAAAGGCAATGTTTAATTACTGTCTTGTTAGATATTACACAAATATTGTGTTGTTTGAAGATGACACGGCATTTAGCTTAGATAAAGTGGAGAGATTTCTTGCTGAAAATAAGGAAAATGTATTGGATGTTATTCAGAACAATATCCCTCAGAATGAATATGAAGAATTGCAATTTGCTTGTGATGAAGCTATTGAATACAGAAAACTGCATTATAATGATCTGAAAGATGAAATCGAAGATCTGCTACAGGTTGTGAGAGCATTTGTTTTAAAACCAGATCGGCTGAATGAATTATTAGAAGCATTGACGGATGTAGTTACAAAATTTGCTAATCGGGAAGACATTGATCTTGATGCAGTGAATAAACTTGTGAATATTATTCCGGTAATGCAGGATATGGATAATAAAGAAGTGGCGAAAGCAATTATTAAAGAGTTCCATGGAAAAGATGAAACATCGGAGATTACATCGAAGCCTTATCGGAAAAATAATAAAGGACGAAAAAACAAGGAATCGGACAAAAAGAAAGAACCTGTCTTTACCGTTGAAACAGGCGAAAAACCGGACAAAGAGTGATTTCGAATTAGATATATAGGGCTGGGTTTGAATGCTCAGTCCTTAATTTATGTGAAAAATCAGAAGTAAAACATACTAAAATAGTAGGAATATATTAAATCGTTTGGAACATGTAATTACATAGGTTTAGAAAATAAGGTGAAGAAAAATAGAAATTTTGACTGCATCGTTGATAGTGCAGTGATTACATAGCTATTTGGGATTTTGAAATGAAAAATATTTATCGGAGATATAAATTATTTGTGATGTGGTGTAAATAAACTAAATATACAGAACATTCAGAAAACAATAAAACCTCTTGCAACATTACAAAAATCCTACAGAGAATGTATCTATGTAAACAAAAAATGTATGCGAAAGCATAAGTAAAATTTAGGAGGGCTGTAAAATGTCAGAAGATATTAACAAAACCAACGATGAAAGAATCGCAGAAGAAGTATATGAGAAAAATGTCAATCCAGATCATATTATGGATTTTGAAGAAAAAGGACGCATTGTAGGATATTGTGTAAGCAAGCCGAATTCTAAAGGCTGTTTCAATATAAATAATATTCGCAGTCAATGGAAAAAGTTATGGCTTGCTGATGTTTCTGTTGCAGAATTTGAAAATCTGTGTGGAGGTATTCAAAAACAATTTGTTGAGGAATATATTCCAAAACAGTCTAAGAAAGAAAATAGACAGTATTATAAAAATAAGATATTTATGGTCAGACGCGAGCATTTTAAGGAATTAGTCGCATTATTGCGTGAAACGGGATTATCGGATAAATATTTTATGTATGACAAATCTTCCTATAAAAATCATCCATTAAAACTTGGAAGATATGTTATCTATGAAAAGGGGCAGTCTACGAAGGAAGAAAGTAAATATTTTGGCACTTATGAGGAAATAAAAAATATCATTGAAGAATTGGCGCAGCAGGAATAAAAACTGTTGCATTATATAGTGATGGAGGATCATATATTGAACGAAGAAATTATTAGACCAGGTATTACCAGACGTATTATTTATAAAGTAGAAGGTGCTGGTACTACTGTAACACAAGATATTGTCGATAAAATTGTCACGGCATTTCTTGATAGTATTGTAGATATACTGTCAGAAGGTAACTCAGTAAAATTAAAGGGTTACATGACAATTTATCCCCAATTTTATAAATCAAAACAGGTTCAGAATATAGCGGATAAATCAATGATTGTTATTCCGGCACAATATAAGGCGAAAATTAAGGTCGGAACAAAATTGAACAACGCATGTAAAGGTCTGATGGAAAGGTGTGAGAGTGATGGTAACAAAACAAGAGATAATTAACCGGATTGCTGAGAAAACTGGTTTTACCAAGAAATCTATTAAAATGATGCTGTGGGCGTTTTCTGATGTAATAGTAGATGTGCTTGCTGAAGGAAAGACAATATTTTTCAAAGAGATATTTACAATAAGACCGGTTTCGGTAAGACCTATGGATAAGTATAATCCACATTACCAGAAAACAATGCATTATGAAGAACATAATCGAGTAAAGATTACACCGGGCAAACGGTTAAAAGAATGTGTGAATTTTAAACGGAACAATGAAGATAAATAATCGGGAGAGTACAACGATTTAAAAGAAAAGTATGTGAATTTCTCAGCAGACGAGAAGTAAAAGAAAGTCTGTGGCAGAATATAATGATTTCGAGGTGCATCAGTCTGGATGTGCCTTTTATATTTTGTGTTAAATTAAAGGAGGACTAATGTTAAATGACAATATACAGACAAAAATATGCAAAACTTGTGGGAGAGAACTACCATTAGAAGAATTTCCAAATTTTTTTGGACGTGTATCACGAAATTGTAAGTGCTGTTCATTAGAAAAACGCATTGAGAAAAGAAAACAGTACACATTGGAAAAATATGAGGAAGATGATACATTAAAAATAAAAAGAGTCTATAAGCATATCAAAAAATTTCAAATCTTAACGAAGAAAGTATCGGGAATTGCACATCTCAGCCAGTTTGAAAAGTTTGTACGCCTGCTGGATTATAAACATACATGGGTGTCAAATTATGGCAGAATCATTATCCAAAATGACGATGGAACCTATGAATTGCTTAAAGGAAAATATTCCAGAGACACGGGCGAGCTGACATATACACTTAAGAAAAATACATATTTCCCATCGAAAAAACATTATGGTTACCGGAATGAAAAGGTGACAGCAAGTTCACTGGTAATAAAAGCATTTATCGTCAATTATGACATGAAAAATAATACAAGATGTTGGCATGAGAACAATGATAAGAAGGACAATTTCTATAAACACTTATACCCTGTGACGGATAAACAATACAGTGCGATTGAGGCATTATATAACAAACAGGGATCGGTCAGTGAAGCGGAAATTATGGAAATTGTAAATGCTGTCCAGTACAAACCGACTGACTGGGATCCATGGTATTTGCGCAGAGTATATGAAAATGTTGCCTGTCTTGGTGACCGTGTAGATGCCGATTCAGATGCATTTATTCGTTGGAGAAATATGATCCAGCGATGCTATAATTCTAAAGTTCATTCCTATAAACCATATTACAGAGGCAAAAAAGTATGTGAGGAATGGCTGATTTTCCAAAATTTTAAAGTGTGGTATGACGAACACATGACACCGGGAGTAAAAGTTGATTTAGATAAGGATCTGATTTGTAAATCAAGTAATATATACAGTCCAGAGACATGTGTATTTATCAGTCACTTCTTAAATACATTGTTTGAGGACAGAGGGACGGAAAAGAAGATAGAGCAGACCGAAGATGGGAAATACAAGGTATACATGTATATTTTAAATAAAAACTTACTAAATTTCTGATTATCTTTTCACAAGTTGGTAAATGCCGATATATCCCGTATTTTAGGGCTTTATCGGTATTTTCTTT
>ERZ773103.805-NODE-805-length-35311-cov-3.175545_pt1 | contig 35311 bp, 36 predicted proteins | sample MGYA00511118_ERZ773103 | MGnify/ENA primary metagenome ERZ773103 (study PRJEB29015, sample SAMEA2737821) | human gut metagenome | biome: human gut; feature: human-associated habitat; material: faeces | place: China | collected 2012 ... | reverse complement strand
CTTCCTCCATGTATAGTTAGAAAGTCAGATGGAGCAGCTTTATATGCAACATCAGATATCGCAACTTTAGTTCAAAGAGAACAGGACTTCCAGCCAAATAAGTATGTTTATTTAGCAGACAAGAGACAGGATTTACACTATACACAGTTCTTTAGAGTCGCTAAGAAGGCAGGCATAGTTAAACCTGAAACAGAATTGAAATTTATTGGCTTTGGTACAATGAATGGCTCAGACGGTAAGCCTTTTAAGACTCGTGAAGGTGGCGTAATGCGTCTTGAAAATCTTATTTCACAGATTAACGAAGCTGTTTATAATAAGATTATGGAAAACCGTTCAGTAAGCGAAGAAGAAGCCAGAGAAACTGCAAAGATTGTAGGTTTGGCAGCTTTAAAATATGGTGATTTGTCAAATCAGGCATCAAAAGACTATGTTTTTGATATTGATAGATTTGCTTCTTTTGAAGGAAACACAGGTCCATATATTTTATATACAATTGTTCGTATTAAATCAATTATCGAAAAATACAAAGAAGAAGGAAAGACAGTAGATAATCTTTCTATTATTGATACAGATAATGATACAACTGCTTCTTTAACACTGTCTGAAGAAGACAGGAGCAGTGAACAATATAAAGAAGAAAACAATAGGAATGCAAGAGAAAGAGAAACGAGATATAAGTACTATTTTGGAAACTCTGAAGCTTATGATATGACAGAGATATCTAGCAAAGAAGGCAACACTGTTAAGATATTTGTTCATCCGGAATGGGCATTTGAACAATCCAAAAGAGATTATCAAGATGCATATGATGCTATTAGAGAAAGATTTGGATTATGGCCAATTAATAAAATGAATATGGATCAATATGTTACATATGGTTGGCAATGTTCTGTCGATGATCCTGAATTATATATCAAATGTAACGATGTTTCTAAGCTTTTAGGGATATATCAAAATAGCTATCATTATCAATAGATAACACATGTGTTATCTATTGATATACTTAGTTATAAAAGGGAGTGTAATTTTACATTCCCTTTTATAGAGCGTTTGAAAGTAGATGATAAAAAAGGAGAAAGCCAATTATCATATGATAATTGGCTTTCTCCGAGCGTTTAGTTGCTCGTCACCCTATCGAACAACCGGCTGCAAACTCCAAGAAGAAAAATTATTCTTCGTCTTTCTTAACTGGAGTACGATCGAATGTTGTAACAGGAGTAAATTTTTCCTCAAGTGGATCGATTTGAATTTGCATGAATTCTTGGTAAGATGTCTCAACAAGATTGAAGTCAGAGCGATCAAGACCAGCAATTTCTTCTTCTTTATGAGCACGTAGACCGATTGTGTATTTCAATACGAAGAACACAATTGCCATAACAGCAGCACCCCATGCCAAGATAGCAGCTACGCCTAGGCATTGAATGCCGAAGCCATACCAACCGTGGCCATAGAATACGCCCATTTCAGTAGAGAATAGACCGGTTAAAATAGCACCAGTTGCACCGCAGAAGCAGTGTAGACCAACAGCACCAACTGGATCGTCAACTTTGAATACTTTGTCAACCAATTCAATACCGAATACCATGACAAAAGCTGCAACGATACCGATGCAGAAAGCTCCCCATGGCTCGATTTGGTCACAGCCAGCTGTAATAGCTACCAGACCTGCCAAAGGTGCGTTTAACATCATGGAAACGCTTGGTTTTCTGTATTTAATCCAAGTAATAAACAGAACAGTAATAGTAGAAGCTGCAGCTGCAATATTAGAGGATAGGAATACATTAGATGCAGTTACCATAGTATCGGAATCTGCAACAATGGTGGAGCAAGCATTAAATGCAAACCAACCAAACCATAGAACGAATGTACCCATACCTGCTAATGTGAGAGAGTGCGCAGGCATCTCTCTGGATTTTTTGTTTTTGTCGTATTTGCCAATACGTGGACCAAGGATAGCAGCGCCAACAAGAGCGATGATACCGCCAAGACCATGAACAGATGAAGAACCTGCAAAATCATGGAAGCCCAATTGATAAAGCCAGCCGTGTTCACTCCAAGCCCAGTGACCAACAACAGGGTATACAAAACCGCTGATGATAGTACTGTAAATGAGGAATGATTTAAAGTTAACTCTTTCCAGCATTGCTCCGGAAACAACCGCAGCGGTTGTAGCACAAATAGCGCCGTGGAACATAACGTTTGCGTAGCTAGGAATTGTTGGGTTAAGTTCCGGATAACTGTTCATAGCTACAAAGTTAAACTCACCGATAAATGGGTTACTGTTACCAAACATAATGCCATAGCCGAATGCCCAGAAAACAAGGGAAGCAATGGCAAAGTCTAGCAAGTTATCAATCCAAGCTGTACTTGAATTTTTAACTCTTGAGAAACCGGTTTCTAGCAATGCGAAACCACTATGCATAAAGAAAATAAACATAGTTCCGAATAGAACCCACATGGTATCTATTGCTGAAATTTCCATAGTTTTCTACCTCCAAACAAAATTGTGTAATGCATTTTTGTTTATACACATGTATAAAACATATGTAGTCGCAAAAAACAAAACGATTACTTTACGCTAAATAATAGTCTGCCGTATGATGGAAACGGCCAATATTTGTCGCCCACCATACCTTCAAGTCTGTCTGCAATGGAGCGGGTTGCTTCCATTTGCATGAAAACAGCATTTCTGTAAGCGTATGCTGCGTCCTTCACATCGGTAATCTTTTCGGCCATTTCTACATTCTCTTCCAGCTTTTTGCAATTCTGGAACAAAGCATAGGAAAGGTCGGAAAGATCTTTTAATAGGGATTCTTCCAGCTGGCAGTTTAAATCTAAGTTTAACTGTTTTTTTGCAAGAGCAGCCTCACTTAAATCCTTTACTGCCGGAGTAATATCCCGCTTAACCATGTCAATCATAGTTAAGGCTTCTATGTGAATCTGTTTGAAGTAGTTCTCGAGGGTGATTTCATAGCGAGAACGTATCTCCATTTCAGAAAGGACACCGTGTTTTTCAAAAAGCTCGATGTTTTGCTGATGAATGTAATATGGCACAGCATCAGCAACGGAAGGTAAATTTAACAATCCGCGTTTTTCTGCTTCTTTTACCCACTCTTCAGAGTAATTGTTGCCATTGAAAATGATACGTTTGTGATTTTTGATGGTCGTACGGACCAAATCACTCAATGCAGATTGAAAATCGTCTGCTTGTTCCAATTCATCTGCAAATTCACAAAGAACATCGCCGATTGCGGTGTTTAAAATAAAGTTTGTGCAGGCAATAGATGCAGAAGATCCTAGCATTCTAAATTCAAACTTGTTGCCGGTAAAGGCAAACGGAGAAGTTCGATTTCTGTCCGTAGTATCTTTTGCAAAAGATGGAAGCCCATCCACACCTACTTCCATGTAGGAAGTTTTTTGTGCTTGATATACGCTACCATCTTCAATACATTGCAGAATGTCGGTTAATTCATCTCCTAAAAAGATTGAAATAATAGCAGGTGGAGCTTCGTTAGAGCCCAAACGGTGATCATTTCCGGCTGAAGCCGCAGAAAGTCGAATTAAATCTTGGTGTTCATCAACAGCTTTGATGATTGCCACTAAGAATAGTAAGAATTGTGCGTTATCTCTTGGAGATGCTCCCGGCTCTAATAAATTTACGCCGGTATCTGTGGCCATAGACCAGTTATTGTGTTTTCCGCTGCCGTTTACACCTTTAAACGGTTTTTCATGCAGCAGGCATGCAAGATTATGTTTTGCAGCAATTCTTTTCATAACCTCCATAATTAATTGATTATGGTCGGTTGCGACATTACTGGTTGTGAACAACGGAGCCATTTCATGTTGACCGGGAGCTGCCTCATTGTGCTTTGTTTTAGATGGAATACCAAGTTTCCAAAGTTCTTCATCTAAATCCTTCATATAAGCGGAAACTCTTGGTTTAATTACACCAAAATAATGGTCTTCCAGTTCCTGACCTTTTGGTGGCCGTGCTCCCAAAAGAGTTCGGCCGGTATATAAAAGGTCTTTCCGTTGATTATAAACAGATTTGTCAATTAAAAAATATTCCTGTTCGGCGCCTACAGTTGTTAATACATGCTTTGCGCCGGTTGGATTACCAAATAGATTTAAAATACGCATTGCTTGCTTATCGACAACATCCATTGAACGCAGCAATGGTGTTTTTTTGTCTAAAGCTTCTCCTCCGTAGGAGCAAAATGCAGTTGGTATACATAAAGAGCCGTCTTTAATAAATGCATTTGAAGTTGGGTCCCAAGCAGTATAGCCGCGTGCCTCAAAGGTAGCGCGCAAACCGCCGGACGGAAAACTGGAAGCATCCGGTTCACCTTTAATCAGTTCTTTGCCGGAAAACTCCATAATGACTTTACTGTTATCAATAGGAGTCAAAAAGCTGTCATGCTTTTCGGCAGTAATACCGGTCATTGGCTGGAACCAGTGGGTGTAGTGTGTTGCACCATGTTCCAAGGCCCAATTTTTCATAGCATTTGCGACAGAATTAGCCACGTGAATATCAAGTGGTAATCCGTCTTCACGGGTCTTTTTTAAAGATTTATAAATCTCTTTTGGTAATCTGGCACGCATAATATCATCATTAAATACCAGCGCTCCAAACATCTCAGGAACTTTGCACATAGATTTCACCTCGTCCATAAGAGTCAAGGAATAACTCCGTTCACTTCCTTCCGTAAATATGTAGTTATAACCAAAAAAGAGCACTATAGTGTTTTTCTACTACAGAACTCTTACTTTGCTTATGGGTTTTATTATAAGATAGACATAGAAGAAAGTCAATGGTTTGCCCGTACTTTGGCTTATTTATCTATGTTATAAAATAATTTAAGAATTTAAGTTAAAAGCAACAAAAATTTGACATGGATATCTATAATCTTTTAGATTTATTATGCAGATGCCATAGAAGGAAGTATGGCTCCTGTTCGGATTAATCGCTTTCTTAAAGTTTGTAAACGGAAGCGGTTATAGCGTTGAATTGCAGTGCAGGGCATATTGATTAGTAAAACAAAAAAAGTAAAGAATAAGCTGTATCCCGGAGGATTTGCCAAAAATGTAAAGATAATGGAAAGACTCTGTGTTTCATGTGTCCATTCGGCCCTACAAGTTTCTGCAATAAATTCATTTAGATATTCAACTGAAACATTGTTGGACATGTGCTCTTTGGAAAAACCATCTTTTCCTGTAAATTGCGGTACATGTTCTTTCCATACATTTATTTTTAATGTTTGTTTATAAAATTTTCCGTTCCTCTCGAATTTCTTCATTTGATATCTTGATTTATTTTCATCAAATGATGATTGAGGTAATTTTATACAAATTGCAAATATAATAAAGTGATAAGCACTTACAATAATAATATTCCAAAAGAACATATTAAATATTTCGGGAGCTGTTGAGGCGCGAAAAAGCATAGTATACCCCTTTTCTTTTTATATTTATCTTCAATTTTACCATTATAACAAATAATATAATGAAACTGTGAATTCTATGCGATGATTATGTGAATATTTTCGATATAGTCCTTTCATATATCACCTGTTGTAGTAAAATATTATAATTCACAATTTCTATTAATGATAAAGGGGGACTGATATGAAAAGGATTGCTGTCATATTATTTGCTTTATTCATCTATACAATCATGCTGGTAACTCCTTGTTATGTCTTTGCGCAAGATACGGAAAATTATTTCTCCTTTACTGCCTCAAAGGAGGATGTTTTGATGAATGATGAGATACGTATTACGGTGACTGCAAATGAATTAGGCATGAATGAATCTATTGCGGGATTTCGATTAAATGTAGAATATGATTCTTCAAAACTTACCTTAAAAAGAGTGGATACATCATCGCAGATTGAAAGCGGTACTTTCCGTTACCATATAGCCGGAGATACTATGACCGGCATTTACGTTTGTGACGGAACAGCAGCACCACAATTGGTCGGAGAATGTATGACGCTAATATTCCGTGTCAATGATGATGCGGTTTTCGGAGAGACATCAGTTTCAGCTCAAATTGATCAAGTGGTAGATTGGAACGCAAAGCAGCTGCCGTCTGTTTCCAGTATTACTTCTGTATTTCGCATAACGCCTGAGTTTACAAAAGAGGCTGTTTTAACAAAACTGGTTCCAAGTCAGGGAACGTTAGAACCGAAGTTTGATCCTTATATTCAGGAATATTCTTTACAAGTAGGACCAGAAGTAGAACAAATATTATTTGAATTAGAAGCTGCTGATGGAGGAACTGCAAAAGTAAACAGAAAGAATTTAGGAAAACAAGGTTTTACGACACAGTTTATTATTACTGTTACATCTTCAGATAAAAAGAATAAAAGTCAATATACAGTAAATGTGACACGTGGTGAAAAAATAAAGGAAGAAAGTAACAGTAAAAGCAGCACTTCCGGTCGGAGTAAAACAAGTGGATTAGCCAAACAAACTACCGAAGAAGGTATTGATGACGAAACGTTACATACAGATACCATATTTTACGGTGATAGAAATTTATATATTGTTGGAAATCAAATGCCTTCTTATTTTGTGTATATGATAGTAGGTGGTTTAGGCGTTTGCATGATTGGAATCGTTATTATAGTTTTGGTGGTGCGTAAAAAGAAGAAATAATAAGTTGATTTTTAGTGCTTTGATTAGTTAAAGATAGAATATTGTATTACGATTTTTAAAAGATATTAAGATTTTCTATTGACTTATACTATATATTCATATATAATACTAATTGCGCCTAACGTAATGGCGTAATTCAATATCGCGGGATGGAGCAGTTCGGTAGCTCGTCGGGCTCATAACCCGAAGGTCGTTGGTTCAAATCCAGCTCCCGCAACCAAGTTTTCCCACGACGGATGTCAGAGTGCTTGTTATTCTGATGTCCGTTGTGCTTTTTACGTCAATACGTTCAATTAACAAATGAATGGCTTTTTCATCTGGATTAGCCTTTAATGCTTCTAACCATTGAGAAACACAATCAAAAGTAAAATCTTTTGGCGGTTTTCGACATTTCAATGATTCTATTTCCGATTTTAATGCTTCCATTTCATTTGTAATATCCGCTATAACAGTTTGATTGACTGCACCGCTTGCCAGTGTGTCCATTAAATTGTTGTAGCGTTTTTCTTTTTCACGGACTTTTTTGTTAATTGTTTTCTTAAAGTCTTTTTCCGTGTCATCTGTATAAATTTGATATAGCTGCATAGCTTTAGAAACTTCTTCCTGTGTTTCTTTGCTTAGTAACTTATGTAAATAATCTTTTGCGGTATTGTCCACAACTTCCATATGAACCACAGGTGCGCCGCAGTGCTTAGAACAATTGTAATATAAATATTCATGTCCTTTTCTTTTTGATTTTACGGCGTGCATTTTAGCACCACAACGATAGTATACAAGACCGCTGCACAAATATTTTGTTTTTCCTGTTTGCTTTCTTTCTGTCATAATTTTTTGCACCTCCGCAAATTGCTCTTTGCTTATAATTTGGGGCATTGCGTTTTCAATTCTTATAGCATTGGGTTTGCTTCGTCTGTTAGAGCGGTTCTTTTTCTCGTCAGGGCTATAAATGAATGTACCTGTGTATTTTTCATTACGAAGCATTTCATAAATTTGTGGGTACTTTATCGGCTTGCCGCGCTTACCCTTTACACCGCATTGTTCCATTTCTTTGATAATGTCAACAAAACCAGTTCTTTTGCTTGCACAATCAAAGATTTTGCGTACAAATATAGCTTCAAAGTCGTTGATCACATACTTTTGATTTACCACGTCATAGCCAAAGGGAGGGCAACCGCCTGTGTGCAATCCTTTTAAAGCGGTTTCTTTTAGTCCCTTCTTTGTTTCCTGTGCCAAGTTGTCATTGTAATACTCGGACATACTCCACACAAGGGAACGCATTATTTTCGCTTCGTTAGATAGTCCGAAATCCTGCGCCGTGGCAATCAATAAAATGTTCTTTGCTTTCAACTTCTGTTCAAGGGTCACATGCTCCAGCAGATTTCTTGCGATACGGTCGTACTTATGAATCAGAATAATTTCAAACTTATCTTTTTCACAATCCCGCAATAGCTTTTGATACTGTGTTCTATTGGCTGTTTTGCCGCTCACAGCTTCATCAATATACATATCAATGATTTGATATTGCTTGCTGCTTGCGTACTCTCTGCAAGCTCGCAATTGAGCTTCAATGCTGTCCTCTGTTTGCTTGTCCGATGAATAGCGGGCATATATAACTGCTCTTTGCATGGCTGCACCTCCTTATTAGTAACTTAAGGTTATGATTCAATTCCTTTTAAATATTTTAAAAATGCTTCTCTCGGAATTTTTACTCTACTACCAATTATAATCACAGGAAAACCTAATAACTGAGGATTATTACGTGCTTGTAATCTGATTGCATGTGCGCTACAGCCAAGAATAGGTGCTATGTCGGTTGGTATTAGCATATCTTTGTTGCTTTCTTCAATTTCTTTTAATGTCATAACCTTATCTCCATAATCGGAACTATTGTTCTCCTATAAAAAAGGAAAGGAACCTTCCTCTACAACGCAATATCATTATTTCAATTGTTATTTATCAGCTTTTTTATCTCTTTATCAAAATCAGAAGTAATTTTTTGATGTTTATTAAATTCTTCGTATTCTGCTTCTGCTTTGGTATTTGCCATTTGTTTAGAAACTTTGCCCTTATTGGTCAGTATTTCGTATCTTCTGAATTCCAGAAATTCATTTATGCTTTCTGCAAAATCTTCCATGTAGTCAAAATAACCCGATACAGTTCGTTCTAATTGTCTGATTTGCTTTTCGGTCAAATAGTTTTTTGCAACTGTAACATCTGATTTTAAAATTCGTCCGTCAGGTGAGTTTTTCCATGTAACCAGTCCCATATTCTCTTTTGTGCGGTCGGCACTGGAATGGATAATTTCAGCAGCAGTTTTACCAGTAATAGCATAATGAAATTTATTTTGTACCATAGCGTAAAAATCTTTTGTGATAGCTGAATTTTTATCATAATCAATACTGCATTCGGCAAATATATCTGTAATTTGTTGCCATATACGTCGCTCACTTGCTCGAATGGAGCGGACGCGTTCTAACAATTCATGGAAATAATCTTTGTTAAATGCCGCTTTACCTTGTTTTAATCTCTCATCATCTAACGCAAAGCCTTTTATCATGTATTCTTTTAATACAGAGGTTGCCCATATGCGGAAGTTTGTTGCTCGTTTGGAGTTTACGCGGTATCCAACGGAAATAATAGCATCAAGATTGTAAAACTGTGTTATATTACTTTGTGTTTTACCTTCTATCGCTCCATGCGCAGTGGTTGTTGCAATTTTTGCAACAACCACTTTTTCGTTTAATTCTCCGTCTTGAAAAATATTTTTTAAGTGTCTGCTTATTGTAGATTTGTCTACGTCAAACAGTTCTGCCATTGATTTTTGTGTTAGCCAAATAGTTTCATCTTTTATAATTGCATTTACTGAAATATCTTCTTCTGCAGAACGATAAATTAGAAATGGGAATTCATGATTCAATATATTCACCTCTATTTCAAAGCTTCCCCACAGAATTGGGGAGTTTTTTACTTGTAATTTTTTTAAGGATATATATGAAAGAAAAATGTAAGCTTTTTTCAAGTTTTGTTGATTGTCAAATTTTTGACTGTCATATCAGTTGAATTTTGAGCTTTTCTCTCGCTTCATTCTTCGTTTTCTCGTTGTTCGCTCGTGGTTTGTTCTTCGTCGGAAGTGGTGTATTTTGGGTTCCCAAGAATATCATATATATAATTTAACACTGCTTTTGCACCTATTAGATTTAATTTTTTTAAATTATGATTAATGTTTACAATAAGCTCTTCCTTATTTAGCCTTTGTTCCTTATCGCGTTTGAGTAATTCAATGATTTGTTGGTATTTAACACTTGTGATTAAGTTAGCTTGTCCTTCTTCAATGATCTTTAAAAAATCAGTAGAAATGTCAAGCTCGTCCGCAATCTCATCTAATCTAATATTGTCTTTTTTTCTGGTTTCCTCTAAATTGTCAAGCTGTAAAAGATGCCTAACGGACGTATTATAGTAATCTGCAATTTGACTTAAAACCTTCATATTGGGAATTCTATTTCCGTTTTCATAATTGGAATATGTTGAATGTGCAACCCCAATGCTTTTGGCAACTTCTTTTTGTGATTTTCCGTGGTGTTGTCGCATGGTTTTCAACTTATTACCTATTTGCATGTATTGCCCGATATTTTCTATGTTCAATTGAATCACCTCATAGTCTTATTAAAACATATACTATTCATTTTCGCAAACTTTTTTAATAAAAAAGCTTGACGTATTCTGTTTTGAATATTATCATATATTTATATTCAATATCGAATATTTTGGGGTGGTGAAATGGTAATCAATAAAACAAAACTCGAGCTAACTATGGCTGAAGCTTTAATCAATCCTAAAGAACTAGCAGAAAAAGCACAAATTTCATACCCAGCGTTTAAACGGGCATGGGAAGGGCAGAACGTGAAAATTGCTACGATTGGAAAAATTGCAAAAGCGTTAGGTATAGCAGTACAAGATATTATCGAATAAAAACAGGAGTGGAACAATGAAATTACCATTAGAAGCAACGTACAGGGTTGGTGTGGGCTTTATAGAAATGAAATACTATGAAGTAAACGCCGAAGATGTAGCCCGTATTTTGTTTAACGAATTTAAAAAGCAACATAAAGCAGAGGAGTGTGAGACTTGCAACTTAATGAATTCATTGGAAAATTAAACAAAGTAAAAGGCAGCGGAAAACAATACACCGCATTATGCCCAGCACATAGCGACAACAAGCAAAGTCTTTCTGTTTCTGTGGGGGATAACGGAAAAATCTTATTAAACTGTCATACAGGATGTACAGCAAAAGAAATTGTTAATGCAATGGGATTGACTATGCAAGATTTATTTCCAGAACTGCCAAGAAAGACACGTGAAAAGAATACGGTTATTGCCAAGTACAATTATACAGACAAAGACGGCAATTTATTGAATACAAAAACACGTTGGAGCGATAAAAGTTTTAGCTGGTCGCATAAAGAAAATGGCAAATGGAAGAAAGGACATAAAGGCGAAGCGGTGTTGTATAATTTGCCTGCTGTGGTTTCTTCTAAGCGTGTTTATGTTATGGAAGGAGAAAAGGACGTTGAAACGTTAAAAACCTGCCAGAAGGTTGCTACTTGCTCCGCTCACGGTGCTGGTACGGGTAAATGGTTACCGCAGTATACGGAAGCGTTAAAAGGCAAAGAAATTGTTATTATACAGGATAATGACGATAAAGGGAAAGAATTTGCAAGGGAAACCGCAAACGCTTTAATTGATGTTGCTGAAAGCGTGAAAGTAATAGACTTGACCCAAGAATGGGACACCTTAAAAGAACATGGCGACATTTCAGACGTATTTGAAATGCAGGAAGCAAAAGACGTTTTGACAAAATTGGAAGCATTGGAAACGATGACTTCGCCACAGGAACAGAAGTATCAAGAAGAAATCGAACAGCCTAGTTTTTATGACGGTACTAAATTCTTGCATAATGTAATGGGTGATTATCTGATACAAAAATTCCATGTTTGCAAAATCAATAATACAATCCATATTTATGACAACGGTATTTATAAACAAGGTGAAGACATTTTGTACGGTTATATGATTAAACTTGTCAAAGAATTGAAGGATACACAGCGCAAAGAAGTTTTCAAGTACATTAAAGTTAACCTCGATACACCAGAAAAAGAAGTGTCACCGCCGAACCTGATACCATTCAAAACTAAAATATATAACGTTGATACAAAAGAGTTTTTGCAGTATGACCCCGAATATGTATTCTTGAATCGTTTTCCATATGACTACAAACCAAACGCAAAAAATGAACCTCTTGTGATAGAAACAATTGCAAGCATTGCAAACCACAATCAGGAAGTAATTGACTTGTTATATGAAGCAATGGGAAATTGTTTTTATTTGCTTAACTCTTATCGTGGGGCGGTTATGCTTTACGGAAAGAGTGGAAACAACGGAAAATCCACATTATTAAATATGATTATTAAACTGTTAGGACGTGAAAACACAAGCGCATTATCATTACAAGATACCTGCGAAAAATTCCGCTTATATGACATCTACGGAAAAGTTGCAAATATTGGTGATGATATTCCTAATACATATTTTCCTGATAGCTCAATATTTAAAAAGTTAGTTACAGGCGAAAGCGTAATTGCAGAACAAAAACAAAAAGACCCGATTACGTTCGAGCCTTTTGCTAAATTATTCTTTGCCATGAATGGGTTACCGACTATCAGTGATAAATCAAAAGCATTTTTTAGCAGAATTCTTTTAATTCCTTTAGAAAAAGATTTTTCAAAGCTAAACAACATGAATGTAGATTTAAAAAATCGTAATTGGACAGATAGTGAAATGGAATGTTTGACACGGCTGGCAATGGAAGGATTTGAACGTTTACGCAAAAATGGAGATTTCACAAGACCTCAAGTTGTAATGCAAGCATTAGAAGAATACGAACGTGAAAACAATCCAGTAAGGGAATTCGTGGAAGAATACACAGAGAGAAACGGACAACTTGACAAGAAACCAATTGAAACGGTTTACGGTGATTATATTTTATGGTCGGATAGAAGCGGACACAGAAACAAATTAACAAGATACAGATTTACAAAGGAAGTATGTACCCAATTTGGAATGAGAAGCGAATCAATCAGACATGAATATTTTAACGGAAGGACTGGACGTTGTTTTGTCACGAGTGCCACAAATATGTAACGCTTCAAATTTTTAAAGTGTTACTCAAAAATCACATAATATAGCCGTTTATCATATGTTGTCACTTTGTCACACTTAATATTAACTTAATCAGAAATTTTATATTATATGGGTTGTATAGCTGTGTATATAAAAGCTGAACAAAAGTTGAAAAAAACCGTGACAACGAAACATAGCCCACAAACCGCATAAATGCTAGGGTTTTTCGTCACTCATGAATGTAGTCAAAAGTTGTGACAATCTCTAATTTCCACGTTAATAAGCCCCTTACCTAACAAATATGAATTACACATAATAGGGAACGGCGGGGGTAAGTCTTTCCAACTCTGATACTAATTCTAACAAAGGGGGTGTATGGAAATGTTTTATATTTTCACGTGAAAACCGCAAGCCCAGCTTTCTTTATGCAAATTTGTAAATATTGATTTTTTTGAGAGGATATAAACAATGACCGATACATATACAGAGCGCATATGTCAATCACTGGAACGCATAGCAACGGCACTGGAAACAATAAATGACATAGGTATAGCAATATGGACAGCATATGGAGCACCGATAGAGGTTGAAGGACTTGTAACGGTTAAACCATGAAGCGAGATGAATTAAGGGCGTTAGGTGTACCGGAAAACGCTGTAGACCAAGTATTTGAACTCTGCCGCAAACAGGTGATAAAAATGGAAAAGAAGCTGTAAAGCAAATACCCAGCAGAGTAAGAAAGTATTAGAAGGATAATACACCAGTTGATTAACGAAATAAAAGACTCTATGCATTTGCGTAAAGTCTTATCACAAATTACCTATTTATATGCAAAGGAGTATAAGGAGTATGACAACAAAGAAGTATACCAAGGAAATAAAGAAATGCTTAAAACAATTGAATAATGAAGAATTGAAAAGAGTTCATGCATGGGCCGAATATTTAACAATGAAACAGGAGGGGAAATAAAATGGCATTATATGAGATATGTCCTAACTGTGGAGCAAGTCTTGATATAGGAGAAATGTGCCAATGTGATCACGATATGTTCGATATGAAAAAAGTAATGGAAGATGTAGAAGAAATCATGGAGGAAACGGAAAGATACATAAAAGGAGATTTTGATAATGAGCACACAAAACATTAGTAAAAAAGAAAAAGCCACAGGTGTAGTCCTCTCAAAAAATACCTGTGGGAACAATAAAATTACCAACATTAATTATACATCGGAAAAAGAAAAAAACAATCTTTATTTCTTTTGTTAAGCGATAATACGGATGAACTTGAATTTATTGAAGGTAGTCTTTCAATACTTCAAGAGCATTTTGACCGTGGAAAAGTTGGGAGAGGAATGCGAGAAAGTGAGTTACGTTGGCATTTTACTTGAAAAGTTAGCAAGTATAATTGAAATGAATAAAGGAGTAGCACAACTTCTAAATGAAAATTAAAATTACATATCAAGCAGAACAGGACGCAGACAAGGTGTTAAAACTTTTACACCCTATGTTACAACACGCTAAGGTCAAGAAAAGTCAATTGTATCCACCATACAAGCATATTTACATAGAAGTGAATTCCCTGCATTAGGGGGCTTCTCACAGTTTTCCCTAACTTTTTCAGCAAAAAAGAACTTCCCGCATGCGCTGAGGTGCTCCTTAACGGGAGCAAAATTGCGAGAAAATCCGAGGAAAAAAGAGCAGAAATATTCCCTGTGTTGGCGGGGGTTATTATGTCAACTTTTGTTAACCTTGTAGCTGTATATGTGGGGCATGATGACATTTTGCAGATTTGTAGTTTAATTGTTTTTATAATGACAATAAAACTCAATAAAATACCGCCAATATGGTTCGCTTCAAGGAATGGAAAAACAGTACTACACTGTTTTTTTGTGCCTTTTTTATTTTGAGTTTTTCCGAAATTTTTGCTAAAAGAAGAAGGAGTGAAAATACGACAAATGAAGAACTGGCAGCACAAGCGCAACAAGGCGACAAATTGGCACTAGAAAAATTATGGTTGCAAGTGTACAAACTGCTATATCTCATGTGTAATTGTGCTTATATTCATTACGGATGTGATTTTTGTTCCTGTAAAGGAGTAACACTTGAGGACTTCACCCATGAAAATTATTTTGCCTTTTTGAAAGCTATAAAAGCATTTAAACCAGAGAAAGAGTATCATTCTAACAGTTACTTAAAATATTATCTTAAAACAGCGATAAACGCATTATTAGGACAAAGAACAAGCCAGAAAGAATCATTAAATTATTGTGGCAGTCTTGATGTGCCAATGGGTGAAGATGAAGATGTGTATTTGCTTGACATGATTGAGGACGAAAGTGCATTCCAAGAAATGCTGAACGTGGAAGAAAAGACAGACAATAAATTGTTAAGAGAAGCATTGGACACCTGTACCACTCGCCAACAAACCATTATTTCATTCAGATATTACTACAATAGAACTTTAAAAGAAGTAAGCGAAGTTGTAAACATACATCCCAGTGACGTACGAACAGAAGAACAAAGTGCATTCAGACGTATACAAAGCGGTAAGAATTTGCAGCTGTTAAAACCATTCTTTGATGAATACATCACCACGGAACTACACAAGGGTTATCCAAACACAGATCAAACAATCATAAAACAAGAACATTTTCAACACATGAAAGAACGATTATTTATTTAAACAAAAAAAGAGCGGCTTTCCGCTCCATTCTTATTGTTCGTCAAGTCCTAGTTCCTTTACAACTTCATCAAATGTATGAGTAACAGGATTTTTCTTATATTTCTCCGTAATAGTTTGTGACATAATACATTAGCCGTTTCTATAATTTGGTTGTAAAAATAAAACGAGGAGATAGAACAACTATCCCCTCTAAGTGTAGTTTGCAAACATACACCCATATTAATAAATATATTATACAATAATAGCGCCCAATATGCAACATTTTAAAGAGATTTTTTTAAAATTTCAAGTTTTGCGTTTCATTCAGATTGCTTTGTAATTGCGCAAATAGCATCATTTGCGGACGATTGATATTCTTTAGATATAATTTCAAAGTCATTCATAATATATTTGGGATTTACTACTGTATTTATAAGAAGAACTTGTTTTACTCATCTATATTATACAAGAAAAGAGGAAATGAACTAAATTCATTTCCTCTTTTAATCAGATGTTATAAAGGGTTCTTTTTTATATTAATTTGATTGAAAGTATAAAACCATAATTATTCTTCTATGTCCATTTCATTAAATTTAGCTACTTGATAAGTTGTGCTGGCAGGAGAAACATTTTTTAATTTTTTATTATATCCGAATGTGCTTTTTTGGTAATATAAAGGAACACTGATTGCTTGATCCTGTATATAGGCAAATAAATCATCATATTGTTTTTGTCTTTCTGTTTCATCTGTAGTCATAAGAACACTATCTATCATATTTTGTAAGGTTTCATCATTCCAGGCAGTAGGAAGGGTACCGTCTTTGGCAGTATACATGTCCATTAAAAAGCCATGTGGATTCCATGCATCGGCATAGGTGCGATAAATGACCAAATCATAGTTTTTGCCTGTCCAAATTTCATCATAATATGCATTTTGCTCCATTAAGTTTAAATCAATTTCTATTCCTACCTCTTTATATTGTTCTTTTAGAAATTCGCAGACTGGTTTAAAATCCGGGTATTCTGTGTTCTGAAGTAACAATTTAAAAGAAAGATTTTGTCCGTTTTTATCTACATATCCGTCTCCATTGGTATCTTCATAACCGGCTTCCTGTAAAAGTTTACGCGCTTTATTTGGATCGTATGCATATCCGGGACTGTTTTCATCAGTTACATAAGGAACGACAGAGGAGTTAAACATGCCTTTGGCGGCAATTCCGTTTCCGTCCAATAAATCATTTGCAATTGCGTCTTTATCTACGGCATAATTTAATGCCAAACGAATATTTTTATCCTGCAAAACTTCATTTTCATAGTTGAACATTAAATGAAATCCACGGCTTCCCTGGGTTTCCATGAACGAAATATTATCGTTAGATTTTAATAATTCAATATCCTGTGCCTGTAAACTTTCAGCGCTGAAATCAACCTCTCCATTTTGCAGTGCCATAACTCTGGCGTCAGCATCTTTTATGACTTTCAAAACTAATTTATCTACCTTTGGTTTTTCTCCCCAATAATAAGGATTTGGAACCAAAACGGTTTGTACGCCGTCTTCACAGCTTTCTATCATCCAAGGACCGGTTCCAATTGGTGTTTGAAATTCTGCGTTTTCATCGCCGGCAGGTGATACGGAAGTAGGACTCATCATACGGCAAGGTCTTGTATAAGTTAACTCTGATAAATAAGGGTAGTAATTTTTATTAAAAGTCATTTTTACAGTATAATCGTCAATCTTTTCAATATTGGTCATATTGGTATAGATACTGATAGAAGCGGTAGAGGGTTTGTCTTTCCAGCGTTTTACATTGAATAAAACGGAATCGGCATTAAAATTGGTACCATCAGAAAATTTTACACCTTTGCGTAAATGAAAGGTATATTCTGTACCGTCAGGGCTGATGTCCCAGCTTTCGGCAAGACCGGGTTCATAGCTTCCGTCTTCTCCGTAATTGACCAGTGGATCATAAATGAGCTCATAATTTAAATAAGTAATACTTTTTCGGCTGTCAGTCTGGTCCAATAAGCTCTCCTGATTTCCTTTTGATATTGCGATGGTAATTACTTTTTCTTCATTAGATGTTGAAGTTGTGGTTTGTTCTGTGCCGCAGCCTGTAAATAAAGCCACCATAGTAAAACAAACAACAACCATGCATATATAACTGATTATTTTCTTGTGTTTCATTTTACTTCTCCTTGAATTGTTGGTATAGGGTCGTGACATGCAATAAAATGTCCGGGCAAAATTTCTCGCAGTTGTGGTTGTGTTTTTTTGCAAATTTCTTTGCAATACACACAACGGTTTTGAAAAACGCATCCTTGTGTGGAGGGTTCGTCCCAGCCTTTGGGAAAAGAAATATGTCTTTCTTTACGCTGAAAAGGGCTTGCAACAGGAATTGCTGCAAATAACTCTTTTGAGTAAGGATGATATACTGTTTGCTCCAAGTGTTCGACAGACTCTAATTTTTCTATAATTACACCGCGATACATGATAATTGCTTTATTACAAACATATTTTACAGTGGATAAATCGTGAGAAATAAATAAGTAGGAAAGATGATATTGTTTTTTTAAATCATTAAGTAAATTTAAAATTTGTATTCTTAAAGAAAAATCCAAACTGGATACTACTTCATCACAGATAATTAATTGAGGATGGAGTATAATACCGCGTGCAATATTAGCACGTTGTCTCTGACCACCGCTTAATTCTTTTGGTAAACGCTGATAAAATGACTCGGATAACCCAACTTGTTCCATACATTCTATCACTTGTTTTTTTGCCTGTGCTTTTGTGCACAGTTTGTAGTTCAATAGCGGTTCTGCAATACTGGTACCGATACTTTGCAGAGGGTGAAAGGTAGCGGTGCTGTTCTGATAAATCATTTGAATATCTTTATGCAATGCTTTTCGTTTACGTGGTGACAGATTTTGAATCTCCGTTTGATTCCATAGTATTTCTCCGCTGTCCGGTTGTAAAAGACCAGCAATTATCTTTCCTAGAGTGCTTTTTCCGCAGCCACTTTCTCCAATAAGGGCAATGCTGTCTCCTTTATTGAGAGACAGGGAAATATTGTTTAAAACAGTTTGTTTTTTCCGTTTAAAAGAAGAATTTACATGATATGTTTTTGTAATATGATTGATTTGTAATAACATGATTTTTCTCCTTTATAAAATAGAATTCAGTAATTCTTTTGTATATGGATGCTTTGGTTCTGAAAACAATGAAAAAACATTATTATATTCAACAATTTCACCATTTTTCATTACATATACATCGTCTGCTATTTCTGCGACAATTCCTAAATCATGCGTAATAAATAATACACCCATATTATATTCTTTACACATATATTGTATCTGCTGCAAAATTTGGCACTGTACGGTTACATCTAAAGCAGTGGTAGGTTCGTCTGCAATTAACAAAGATGGATTCAAGCAAATAGCAATGGCTATCATAACGCGCTGGCACATACCTCCTGAAAGTTCAAACGGATATTTTTTCAAAATTTTCTCTGGTTCAGGCAAACCGACTTGTTCCAACAATGCAATAGCTTTTTGTTTTGCTTGCTTTTTATTCAATTTTTGTGTCAATCTTAGTGTTTGATAAATTTGTTCCTCAATTTTCAGTAAAGGATTGAGAGATTCCATAGGCTCTTGGAATACCATACCAAGATGTTTTCCTCTGTATGCTCGCAATGCTTTTCCTTTTAGTTTGCTGATGTCTTGATTCTGCAAATATATTTCTCCACTGGTCATAGTTCCATTGCTGTCTAAAATACCGGCAATAGCCATCGCTGTTGCAGACTTTCCACTGCCACTTTGACCGATTAGTGCTGTTATTTTTCCTTGGTGAACTTCAATAGAAATATGTTTAACAGCTTGCACATATCCTTTTTCTGTTGTAAATTGAACAGAAATATCTTTTGCCAGCAATACAGCGGAAGTATGATTCATGCGCTGTCTCTCCTCTTCAAAAGTGATTTTAAACCTGAACCAAATAAGCTAAAGCCCATTACCGTAATTGCAATAAAAAGACCGGGGTATAGCATTAGTTGAGGATATAATTGGATATAGTCTTTATAATCATTCATCATAACGCCCCATTCCGGTGTTGGCGGCTGAGCTCCTAAACCAATGAAAGAGAATCCGGCAATGGATAGAATGATAATTCCTACTTCAAGAGCCGCTAATACGCATAGGGGAGATAACATATTTTTTAAAATATAACGCAGCAAAATTTTTATTGTACTGCATCCACTTCCTCTGGCTGCCAGTATGAATTCTTTTTCTTTTATTTCAAGCACCATTCCTCGTATAAGCCGGGTATAACTTGCCCACCAAACACAAGAAAGTGCAATAATAAGATTTTGAGCGCTAGGACCTAATAAACCTGCGACTGCCAAAGCCACAATTGTGTTGGGAAAAGCCATAACTGCATCTGCAATTCCCATGACAATCAGGTCAAACTTACCTCCAATATAGCCGCATAATAAACCTAACGGAATACTAATAGCCAACATAATGGCTAATAAAATACCGGCATAAGTCAGCGAATAGCGGGCTCCGTATAATACGCGGGAAAAGATACAGCGCCCAAGATTATCGGTGCCAAACGGATAATCCAAACTGGCAGCAGCCATTTTATTTTGTACATTTACTTCCAAAGGATCATGTGGGCTTATAATAGGGGCAAATATAGCTAATATGATCATAAGAATAATGAGAGACAATCCGAAAAAAATTCCGAATTTTTCAAGTTTTTGTGATATATGAATTGTTTTTGTTTTCATAATACCAGCCTATCTTAATGTAATACGGGGATCTATACATGCATACAAAAGATCTACCAATAAATTTAAAATTACAATGGCAAATGAAATCAGAAGTACAAATGCCTGGATTACAGGAATGTCTTTGTCTTTGATAGACTCCATTACATAAAATCCGACTCCGTTTATGGAAAAGACACTTTCTATAATCACTGTACCCCCTAAAAAAGTACCAAATGTAATACCTAGTTTTGTTAGAAGAGGAATAAAAGCATTTTTGAGAGCATGCTGCATAATAATACGAAAAGGATTTATTCCTCTTACTTTTGCAGCTTTAATATATGGTTTGTCCAGCACATCAATCATGTTATCTCGTAAAAGACCGATATATTGACCGGTATAGCCTAATGCAATAGACAATGCGGGAACCCATATCCATATTCCAACAGCTCCCCCTACAATGTTCATACTGTGTAAAATAACTCCAAATAAAATTAGGAATCCTAATCCCAACCAAAATGCAGGTATGCAAACGGTAAAGACAGAAAATATTTGGATTATGCGGTCCAGCCAAGTGTTTTTATGTATGGCAGCCAATATGCCCAAAGGAATACTGATAATTAAAACTATAATAATGCCAAGAAATGCAATTCCCAAAGTAACAGGAACACGATTTAATAATTCCCAGATGACAGGTCGGGAACTTACATAGGAATTGCCAAAGTTAAATCTCAATGCATTTCCCAGCCACTGAAAATACTGAACCACCTTTGGTTGATCCAGTCCAAGTTCTTGCTGCAACAATTGGACAGACTCTTCAGACGGATTGCCCGTTGAACCTTGCAGCATAACCCTTGCAGGGTCACCTGCAGTACAATCTACTAAAATAAAGGTGGCAACAGACACCAGCAATAAAATTGGAATCATGAATAATAGTTTTTTTAATAAATACCTATATATTTGCAAAGTAAATCTCCTTGAAATAACTATACCTTTTGTGCGACAATTTGAAACAAAGGAATATGTTTGTATTTCATTTGGTCTTGCGTATTATACACTACAGTATTTAAACATGGTTGTATTTGTATTATTTCAAATCCCAACTGCGGCAATGTTTCTTCATCCCATTTGGGACGTTGTATTCGTGCCAAAGGCATATCTTTATAATAGTCTAGTACTTTGGGATTATTGCCTTGATATGCACATTCAGATGGGCGTGTCTCATTTTCCTTGCATTCTTGCATTACTTTTTTATAAAGTACAGGATCAAATTGATGCAAATGCCAATTAGCATCAAAAATTACAAGTTGTCCGCCTGGTTTTAACACATAATGCCATTGTTTTAATGCGTTTATGGGGTCATATAAAGTCCATGTTACATTGCGGCTTACAATCATATCAAAGCTTTCTGTCGGAAACGATAATGAATGGCTGTCCATTTGATAAAATTTGGGATAAACATGGTGCATGTCGGCATTTATTTTTGCTTCTTCTAACATGTTTTTTGCACAATCTATTGCAGTAACGTTATGACCGGCCATTGATAAAATAGTTGCAAAATAGCCGGGACCAGTACCCACGTCTAAAATTTCTAAAGGTTTGTTAGTGGTTGATATATTATGCAGTATCAGGTTTTGCCATGTTTCAACTACTTTTGTATCGAAATCCTGCTGTATCCCATAACTGTAACCTTTTGCTGAGTGTTCCCAACGTTCTTGTATTGATTCCTTTATATCCTGTATCACAGTTATTTCCCTCCAATCAAATTAGTACAAAGCTTTGTATAACCACATTATTGCGATAAATGTAGATAGAAACAATCATTTTTTGACTAATTTTTATCATCAGAATAAAATACCTTATTTTTTACTGTTGACATATCTAACATTTTGTTCCACTTTTTCTCCTAACGGAACCTGACAATGAAAATAAGTAAGGCAAGGCGGCAATGGCTATAAAGCTCCATTGCCGCCTTGGGGAGAGGGGAAGTATTCTAACAAATTATCATGAAATATGATTGTTTTGAAAGATGACTGAACATATATCTACGAACGTTCTTTATTATAAAAAGAAATGATATCATCTTTTATATGTAATGCATAGAAGATTTGATCTAAGGATAAAAAAGACTGAGAAATTTTCTCCCAATTATTTTCCTTTATCCCATTTAAAGCCGAGTGAACCACAGCTTGAGATAAAAAAGATGCTATTTGTCTTTGTTGTAAATTTTCTTCCCAATGTTGGGAGTTGCTGATACATTGCTGTATCCATATTTGTGTTTGTTTTTCAAATTTAGAAATAAAAATAGGATCTCCGTAATCAGAAGTAATGTTTTGAATTTTATCTTTTGAATGGTAGATACATGTTGCTACATTTTGCAGTACGTTTTCGCGTAAGCCTTGTCCGGTATTGGTATAAAATAACTCCTGAGAGGTTGCAATATCATTTAACACATCATGACCTATGCTGTGCCAAACATCGCTTAAACATCTGAAATGGCGGTAAAATACAGTTCGGGAGATACCCGAATAACTTGCCAAATCTTTTACTTTTATATTGTTTGCAGCAACATGTTTACTAAGTTCCCATAAAGAATTTTTAATATAATTTCTTGATTGAGTGCGATGCAACGATTTCGCCTCCATCCTCTTATGTTTTATGATATTTATTATAACAAATTAAAATAAACTGATTCAATGAAGTACTCGACTAAAATTTCTCACTTTCTCTATATATCGTAAAATAACAAGATATTTATGGAAGAAATTATTTAAAATGTTTAGCAATATAATAAAATAAAATCGTAGGTAAATTATGGTGCAAACTCCCGCAACCAAGTTAAAAGCTGCATTTCAATTTTGAAATGCAGCTTTTTTTATGAAAAATGTGCGATAAATTGTTCCGTAATACCACTATGTGGAAAGATATTTAAAGTCGCCCAACCCTTATTTTTGTTTAGTTCTAATTTTATCGGATTTAGTTTCTAAGTAATCAGAAAAATAAAGTAAACAATGATTTGAAGAAGAAAAGACCCATCAACGAAGAGTTAGTCTTAATCTTTGAGAAAGAAATGAGAGAAATTTACAAATGTGCAAAGGAGAAATACAAGTGTAACTCTACACGATTTTTTACAGATGATTAATCAATATGAGGGACAAGAACAACAAAGGGATTAATCAAGAATCGCTGAGATACAGATGAGTTATCCGATGGATCTACAAATTTTTACATTATAAATCGGTTATAACTATGGAATATATTGTTCAAAAGCCAGAATGTAGTGAGTTTTTACTCTGGAGGAAATAGAATATTGCAGAAAAATATTGGGAAATTAAAGAGCGTTATCCGTGATATTTAATATAAAATGGATATTGGGGAGCAGTATCTAAAGTATCCATCTCCTCCAAATTCGTCGGTTACTTAATTAAAGCGGTTGTTTTTATCTATGGTAAATAAGCTTATCCATTAAAGGAAAGAGGAAATGAATTCTATTCATTTCCTCTTTCCTTTAAATTCGGTTTTATAAAGATTTTTTATATTAATTTGATTGGACGCATAAAACTATGCTTATTCTTCTATGTGCATTTCGTTAAATTTAGCTACTTGATAAGTTGTGCTGGCAGGAGAAACATTTTTTAATTTTTTATTATATCCGAATGTGCTTTTTTGATAATACAAAGGAACACTGATTGCTTGCTCTTGTATATACGTAAATAAATCATCGTATTGTTTTTGTCTTTCCGTTTCATCTGTAGTCATAAGAATATTGTCTATCATACTTTGTAATGTTTTATCATTCCAGGCAGTAGGAAGGGTTCCGTCTTTGGAAGTATACATATCCATTAAAAATCCATGTGGATTCCATGCATCGGCATAGGTACGATAAATGACCAAATCGTAGTTTTTGCCTGTCCAAATTTCATCATAATATGCAATAAATATCAGTGCAAAATATAAAATGGAGGTATCTATAATGCCGCAGAATAAAAGGGAAGATTTAATTTATTCGGTGCTAATGGTTTTTATGATGGTCATTTGGATGTGTACTTATAATATGGCTATTGTTTATGGGGGACTATCCTTAGAAGTGTTATATGAGGCTTAGTTGGCATTTCCGCTTGCATACTTGGTAGCGTTTTTAGCAGAAAAATTCATTGTTTCCAAATTTGCAGAGAGGTTTGCATTTCGTTTCCTTGTAAAACCGACAAGTAAACCATGGAAAATTATTATCGCAATTACATGTTGCACTATTTTACCTATGGTCATTATTATGTCTGCCTTTGGTGTAATTGAATCTTGTATGGCGACAGGGGAATGGAGTACCATTGGATGGCAATATTTAATGATTCTTTCCAGAAACTTAGCAATGGCTTTGCCGTTTCAGTTATTGATTGCAGGTCCGCTATTACGATTTATGTTTCGTAAACTATTTCCGGAAGGAAAAATACTGGCTTAATAAAAATTTTTTCTAACATATGGTTTATAAATTAACCCTTGGGTTACATATATTTCTTCCTATTTTGATGTTCAGTAAGTATTGAATTCTTGACTTTAGTGTGATAAACTAAGGGTACATTTTATAGATGTAAAAATGGAGGATGATTTATTATGGCTATTAAAGAAGTAACACTTTCTCAAGACATTGAAAATGAAACAGGAAGATACAATGAAAAGACCGGTTGGGTAAGATTGTACTTTAATACAGACAATGGTTATATTTGGGCTGAGGATACCAACGATTGTCCCAAAGCAAATCATACTACATATGATATGAATAAAAATATTGTTACAGTATTTGAAAAAGGAAAAGACGGCAGCTGTGGTTGCTGCTGTGGAGGTACAGTAACTGCTGAAGATGTAGTTAAAAAATGTAACGAAATTTTAGCTTCCCTGTAATTGAAATAAAAAAGGACGAAGAAATTTCCTCGTCCTTTTTTTATTGTGCGGATACAATTTGCTGTTTTAACAGCAATAAATCGCTCGTGTCTATCAGTTCGTCACTGTTTATATCGCAGGCCAGTAACTGAATGTCAGATAATGTTTCAGAGCCGTTTAATTGGTCATAAAGTAATTGTACATCTCTGGAGTTGACAGTACCGGTTCCGTTAATATCTCCTTTTACTATAATTGTAAGCTTGTCTACAATTGAGCCGTCAATTTGAAGAGCAACCGTATAGCCTGTACCAAGATTTCCACTATTTATAATAGCACTGCTTAGATTTTTCATAATAATGGTATCTTTTGTTGAGTTTAAACTGTCTCGTAACACAGCGAATGTAGTGGTTGGAGGCAAGAAAATGGTGTTGTTGCTGCGGTCTATTAAGAATGTATCGCTCTCCAGTTGATAAGGATAATTGGAGGAAGAGGAATCAGGGTGAGAGGATTGGTCATTTTCGTGGTCACTTTCATTTGTTGTACTGGAGACGGGATGAAATTCTGAAGAATTAGGTTCAGAACTGTCAGGTGTATCTTCTATACGGCTGAGTTGGGATAGCGTAATAAAATAAAGTGAATCTTCCTGCTTCAATAAAATACCTGTGTCTTTTACATTTGTCGCCAGTGCAATGCATTCTCCTTTTATTTGATAACGATTTTGTGCGATTCCGTTAAAATCCAATTCTTCTAAATATTCTTTTGATGCAAGAGAAGCTAATATACTGGTATCTGTAAGAAGACATGCGTTTGTATAACGAGTATTGCTCAATAAAGTAAATAATGGAGCCTGCTTAGTGCCTAATTCATATAAATAACCGTTACGATCAAATAGTATATCATTTGAAAGCGTATGAGGAAAGAAAAATGGTACATTTGTATCGGTTTGATGTAAGGTAAAATGATAAGGCAGTCCTTGGGAAGTAGATGCAGTATATACATCTGTAATATCCTTTAATGCCACATAAAGAGTATCATCCGGAGAGATACATAAATTATCTACAGGTGCTTCAAATGTATTTAGAGGAATTGGCAGAGCAGAATTTTTCTCTGCTACGTTGGTATAAGCGATTAGACTGTGTCTGTCCCAGTAGTTAATACCATATATGGTTCCATCCTGTGAGACTGTAAAAGAACATAAAGCTGTACTTAATTCTGTAGTTTGATAATTTGTCACTGATGTATCAGATAAATGATAAGTAATAATAGATGAATTATGTTCTGAATCTGACAGTAAAATATATAAATAATCAGTAGAATAACAAATCTCATTATATTTTATGTTAAATGTTTGTTCCTGCAAAACATATCCTTGTTCACTTAACAAAGCAATATAAGTTCCTTGATCTTGATTTTGAATTAAAAAATAGCCTTCATCTTTCTTTGGAATCAACTGTGTGGAAGACCCAACTGAAATGTTTAGTTTTGTACCTGTAGGTGTATTCATAGAAATTCCAATTAATGTTGCTCCGCATAATAAGCTTACGATTGACAATAAAGCAACCGCAAGAAGTAAATAGTATTTTTTCGTACGTCTGTTCTTTTTCATAAATTTCACCCTTTAAATACAAAATTTGCCATGTTGCTATTCTAATATAAGCAAATTGTTAAGATAAATAACATAAAGTGTGAAATTATTTCATTCATTTGTAAATAAATTACAAATTTGCTTGTTTAGTTGAAAATCGTTGAAATTGTTGAATGTGAGTACATAATAGACCAAATGCCATTTTAAGATTTATTGTGTTTAAAAAGAGTTGTATTTTTTATATCATTTATGCAAAGTTTTACGTTTTTCTTCAACACTCAAGTAATTACAATCTTGTAATAAAATAGGAAATAACAAGATATATGCTTTTTCTGCTTTGCTTCCCGTATATATGGCAGTATTAATATTTTCTACACATTTCCAGTATTGTTTTGATTGTGTTTTTGTTTGCGATTACGTATGATAATAGTGAAAATATTTCACGAAATTTGTTTTACCATTAAGCTTGAAAATAGGAGAATGTAAATGAGAAGATTATTTGGGAGAGTTGTGGTTGATCACGGAAAATGTATTTTAAAGTATTATTTAACAGGAAGCAGGAAAGAAGGTTACTCCATTACAATACTGCAAGAAAAAGAAAATGAGACACTTTGCTCTAAATGTGAGCAAATTACCAGAAGCACGATTGATGCAAAGCGTTTATATTATAAATTGGTGAGAGGAATTGTGTTTCCTGAACAACTGAAAGAGATTGTAAAAGACCAAATTTAAAAATTTAATACAATAAAAGCAAAGTTACGTGAAATATTTCAAAAGCGCTATGAGATTCATAGCGCTTTTGCCTTTTTTATCATAACTATATTTTTAAAATTTACTATGGTTTACATATGAAAAGAACACCAATTATGAACTTTTTTAGAACTTTCTAAAAGGAATTTAACATAGATTTAACATTGGAGAATTAAAATAGAACAGACATAAAATGAGTGGTTGGAGGTTAAACAAGGATGAAGAGATTTCTATCCCTGCTTACCATAATAATATTAGTAGCTTCAGTTGGTTTACTTACAGGCTGCGGTCCTGAAATTGTAGGAACCAAATTATCTGAAAGCCAGGATATGAGTGGAACAGTTGCAGGTAAATTAACATTAAACGGTTCTACTTCTATGACAAGAGTGTGTCAAGCTTTGGGAGAGGCATTCAGTGAAAAATATCCCGGTGTTTCTGTAGAAAAAAGCGGAACCGGTTCCGGTGATGCACCAAACTCTGTACGTTCGGGTATTGCTTTGATTGGAGATATGTCCAGAGATTTAAAAGAAAGTGAAAATCCGGATGAATTTGAGATAAAGCAAATTGCGATTGACGGCATTGCCATTGCAGTGCATAAAGACAATCCGGTACAGGATTTGACCACAGAACAGATTCAAAAGATTTTTACAGGCGAAATCACAAACTGGAGTGAGCTTGGCGGCCAGGATAAAGCGATTACTACATTGGGAAGAGAAGCTGCTTCCGGAACCAGAGACGGATTTGAATCTATTTTCAGCATAGAATCTCCGGTATATGCAGCAGAGCTTTCTTCAACCGGTGAAATTGTTACCAAAATATCCAGTGATATTTCTGCAATCGGATATGTTTCATTGGAATCTTTGAACGACAGTGTAGTAGCATGTAAAGTAGACGGCGTTGAGGCAACGGAAGAAAATATAGAAAACGGTACTTATACCGTACAGCGTCCGTTTATCCAAATTTATAAAAAGGGAACAGACAGTGCGTTAATTAATGCATGGTTTGAATTTATAGAATCCTCAGAAGGACAGCAAATTATTAAAGATGTTGGTTTAATTGGCACAGCCAATAAAAACGGGTAATGCATAACCGTAAGTTGGAAGAAGGAATTGGTGGAGTAATGGGTATTTCAATGAATGACCTTACGGCTCAAAAAAAGTTGGAAAAAGTGAATTTGATTAAGCGCATCATTACAATGGTGTTCGGTGTTGGATCAGTTGTCATGTTTTTCTTGCCGTATGCACAGTTTGTATTTAAGGATACAAAATATGTAACCAGTGGTTTGGATTTATTAATTGCAAGTGGATTCCGTGTGGAAACCGGTACAACCAGCGCTTTAATTGGTATCCCAGTTTTGATTAGAATTGCAGTCATTGCCGGTGCTGTATTTGCATTGGCAGGTACCATTCTTATTTTCTTTAAACGTCCGGTTTTGTCGGGATTATCGTTTATTATTTCGGCAATTACACCGCTTGTGGTATTAATTTCAACGGCAAGTATTCAATCTGACGTTACTGCTTTAAACATTAGTCATGTTACAGTTGGTTATATGGTTCCGTTTATTTATGTTTTGGTAGCTGGGTTGGTTTGCGCAGTTCTTTCTCTCTCCACACAGGGTGTTGAGAAGTTGGCCAGAGCAATTTTCCTTACGTTTGCATGCGTATCTATTGCGGCAGTATTAACCATTACAGTATACATTTTCTCAGCAGGTATTCCTGCTATGGCGGAGATAGGTGTTTTCAAGTTCTTATTCGGTACTACTTGGGATGCCTCTACCAATCAGTTTGGTATTTTACCTTTAATTTTAGCTTCTATCTGTGGTACTGTAGGTGCAATTATCATAGGCGTTCCAATCGGTATTTTAACTGCAGTATTTTTGACCGAAATTGCAAGACCGAGAGTTGCAAAAATTATTCATCCGGCAATTGAATTGTTGGCAGGTATCCCATCGGTTGTATACGGTTTCTTTGGCATGCTTGTGATTGTTCCCGCAATCAGAGCTATGTTCCCGGGCAAAACCATAGGAGACAGTTTGCTGGCGGCGATTATTATTTTGGCGATTATGGTAATTCCAACCATTGTAAACGTTACTGAGAACGCACTCAGGGCTGTACCAAAGTCTTACAGAGAAGCTTCATTGGGACTGGGGGCCACACCAATCAGGACTATTTTTAAAGTAACCATTCCGGCAGCAAGGTCAGGTATTCTGTCAGGTGTTATTCTAGGCGTTGGCAGAGCAATTGGTGAAACTATGGCTGTGATTATGGTTGCAGGTAACGTTGCCAATATGCCGACCTTATTGGGTACCACAAGATTTTTAACAACTGGTATTGCAATGGAAATGTCTTATGCATCAGGTCTGCATCGTCAGGCACTATTTGCAATCGGTTTGGTGTTATTTATCTTTATTATGATAGTAAATATCTCCTTCACAATTATTTCAAGGAAAGGGGCGAAAGTGAATGCCAAGTAATGCTGCGGCTGTATCTAAAGATACAGCACAGAATCCGGAACCCCATAAACCGCAATCGTTATATCAGAAAAAAAGACATACTTCTGATATCGTATTAAGAATTGTCATTTACACCGCAACTGCCATTACAGTAGCGGCTTTGATTGGAATTATCGGCTATATTTTATGGAATGGTATTCCGCATATCACATGGTCGTTCCTTTCTTCACCGTATTCGGAAACAAGGGCAAGTATGAAGGGTATTCTGCCCATGATTATCAATACCTTATATATTGTAGTCATTACCTTGTTGATATCGGCTCCGATTGGTATTTCCGCGGCAATTTATTTGACGCAATATGCAAAGCAAGGAAAACTTGTTCGCGCAATTCGTTTTACCACAGAAGTTCTTTCCGGCATTCCATCTATCATATTTGGTCTGTTCGGTTATACGGTATTCTGTATTTTGTTCAGACTGCAAACATCTATCATTGCCGGCTGCTTAACCATGGCCATTTGTGTGCTTCCGACTATCATTCGTACAACCGAGGAAGCATTACTGGCAGTTCCGGGTTCCTATAAAGAAGGTGCTTTGGCACTGGGAGCTGGAAAATTCCGTGTTATTATGGGAATTGTCCTGCCTTGCGCTATGCCGGGCGTATTGACAGCGGTTATTTTGGCAATGGGTCGTATTGTTGGTGAATCTGCTGCATTGCTGTTTACTTCAGGTTTATCCTACAATATGCCAAGCGGTTTCTTTTCGCAAATTATGTCCAGCGGACGTACACTTACATTGCATTTGTATCAAACAGCAAGAGAGGCAGCTTCTCCGGATGCATTGAACGTTGCCTTTGCAACAGCTTCTGTTTTATTAATTTTCATCTTTATATTAAACCGTTTGGCAAGCTTGCTTTCTAAGGTATTAAAGAAAGGATAGTAGCACATGAGTAGTACAGAAATCAATCCCAACGCAAAAGTTTCCGTTAGAGACTTGAATCTATATTACGGCGATTTTCATGCATTAAAAGGTCTGAATATTGATATTCCGGCAAACAAAGTAACTGCGTTTATCGGTCCTTCCGGCTGCGGTAAATCTACTTGTTTGAAGACATTAAACCGTATGAACGATTTGGTAGACGGTTGTAAAATTACAGGTAAAATTACCATCGACGGAGAGGATATTTACGACCCTCGTACAGATATCAATCTGTTGAGAAAACGTGCAGGAATGGTGTTCCAGAAAGCAAATCCATTTCCAATGTCTATTTATGATAACATAGCCTATGGCCCAAGGGTACACGGTATCAAAGCAAAATCCAAGCTGGATGAAATTGTAGAAAGTTCTCTTCGCAGTGCAGCGTTATGGGATGAGGTAAAAGACCGTTTGAAAAAATCCGCATTGGGTATGTCCGGTGGACAGCAGCAGCGTTTATGTATTGCACGTGCGTTGGCTGTAGAGCCCGATATTATTTTAATGGATGAACCAACATCCGCTTTGGACCCAATTTCTACTTTGAAAATTGAGGATTTGATGGATGATTTGCGTGAAAAATATACGGTTATTATCGTAACCCACAATATGCAGCAAGCTGCACGTATTGCGGATAAAACAGCGTTTTTCCTAACAGGAGAAATTGTGGAATATACGGATACACAAACCATGTTCAATAATCCAAAAGACGAAAGAACCGAACGTTACATTACCGGCCGTTTTGGTTAATTTTGTGTTATGTTATGGAAATGTTTACAATTCCATAGAAAAATGCTAAGATATTATGGATATACTATATGAAACAATACGTTTCAAAGGCTGGAGGTAACAGGTATGCCAAGAAAACTATTTGACCATGAATTGGAAGAACTTGTTAGAGAAATGACTGATTTGGGCAATACTGTAGATGACAGATTTGAAAAAACAATTGAATGTCTGCGTACAGTAGATATAGAAAAAGCGAAGTATGTTGCAGAGCATGACCATGAAATTGACCGTAAAGAGCATAAAACGGAAATCTTATGCTTAAATTTAATTGCATTGCAGCAGCCAATTGCAAAAGATTTAAGAATGATTGCCGCATGTTTGAAAATTTTGACCGATATTGAGCGCGAAGGCGACCAATGTGCTGATGTTTGTGAAATTTTAAGCACGGGACAAGTTTACGGAAACAGTCTGATTGTATCCAAAATTATTCAAATGATGGAAGCGGCAAGAGATATGTTCCGCCGAGCTATGGATGTATTTATCAGTCGTGATGTGGAAGAAGCAAAAGATATTTGTGCCAGTGATGACTATGTAGATAATTTATTTTCCAAGGTGATTTTGGAAATCAGCAGCACAATCGCTCAAAGTTCCAATGTTATGGGCGATGTAGATTTATTATTGATTACAAAATATGCAGAACGCATGGCCGACCATGCAACCAATATTGCAGAGTGGGTTATTTATATTGAAACAGGCGAACATCCTGACTTGAACAAGCACGAATTGTCCAGTCCGTATGTACGTGCAGGAAACGATTCTGAAGAAGAATCATAATAAAGGGTGGAGAAAAATATGGCGTTGGTTTATGTGACAGATGATGAACCGAATATTTGTAAATTAGTAGCGTTTGGTCTCAAAGATGAAGGTTTTGAGACAGCTACGTTTACAGATGGTAATTCTCTATTGGAAGCAATTCAAAAGCGAAAACCGGACGCTATCATTTTAGATTGGATGATGCCGCCCCCGGATGGCTTGACCATATGCCGTTCTTTGCGTAGCGAAGAAGATACCAAATATATTCCTATTTTGTTGCTTACCGCACGTGGTGCCGAAGTGGACAAGGTATTAGGGCTTGAATTGGGAGCAGACGATTATATTGTAAAACCGTTTGGCGTAAAAGAAGTTTGCGCACGTGTACGCGCGGTGCTGCGTCGTACGGAAAATCAAGTTCCACCGCAGCAAGAAGAAAAAATTAAGGGCGGAGATATTACTGTCGACATTGTTTCGCATACTGTAACTAAAGGTGATAAGTCAATAGAGCTTACTGCAAAAGAGTTTGATTTATTGGTTATGTTAATGCGCAATTCTGGACGAGTATTGACAAGAGATACGCTTCTGGACAGAGTATGGGGAGTGGAATATTTTGGAGATACCCGTACAGTAGATGTGCATGTGCGCTATCTGCGTCAAAAAATTGAAGATAATCCGGATACGCCGCAGCTGTTACAAACAGTGCGTGGGGTTGGTTATAAATTTGTTGGTGAATAAAGGGGGCCGATTATGAGAAAGCGCTTGATGGCAAGTACAGCAGCGATTATCATAGTCGGCTTTCTTGTTGCGTTTGCTTTGGCAGCCAAATTGGTTCAGGATCAATATCAATTGGAATTTACGCGGAGACTGGATTCCATATTGGCGATGATGGAATCTCAGGTAGATGATATTGGACAAGATCCTCAAGGGTTCGCCGTTAAAATAGGAAAAGAATTGCAGGAAAAAGGTCAAGAAATCCGAATTACCATTTTAGATTCCGGAGGAAATGTCATTGGAGACAGCGGAATCGGCGAACAAGGCACACTTCCTGCAGAAAATCATCTTTATCGCCCTGAAATACAGCAAGCACAAAAAGAAGATATTGGCTATGACACCCGCAAAAGTGACAGCGTTCAGAAAGAATATTATTATGCTGCGGTACAAGTGGGAGACCGTTATTTTTTAAGGGCAGCGTTGCCTACAGAGGAAATGAACCATGCAGTTACTATGGTATGGATGTATGCCATGATTGCAGGCGCTGTAGGAAGTATCATTGTAGTGCTGGTGACATGGGTGATTTTTACCAAACTTTCAAAACCGCTGAAAAAGCTATCAGATGCTTCTTTAAAAATTGCAGAGGGAGATTATACCAGTCGTGTAGAGGGAATTTACACGGATGAAATGGGAAATTTGGCTCGTACATTTAATTTAATGGCAGATAATACACAGCACGCAATTGACGAAATGAAGAGCAAACAGCATCAATTGGAAGGTGTTTTGCAAGGAATGCATGACGGTGTACTTGCCGTAAATGCAGATAATATGATTTTGTTCTTGAATGACAGTGCCAAACAAATGCTTGGAGTTACCACGTTACAAACAGGCAAATCTTTTGAAGGCAGTCTATTGGTTGGTAAAATTGCCGCATTTATGAATCAAGCATTAAAAGAAGAAAAAGTAATCAAAGATACCGTTGTTTCGGCAGCAAGTCCGCAGGGAGAACGAATCTTTACGGTTTATGCAACACCCATTCAGAATAATAAAGAATCGGCGGTACTGGCGGTAATTGCAGATGTGACTCATGTCAGCAAGTTGGAACAGTTGCGGAGTGAATTTGTTGCCAATGTGACGCATGAGCTGAAAACACCGCTTACAGCAATACGCGGCAGCATTGAATTGCTGAAAAGCGCTGACAGAGATGAGGAGACCCGCAGATATTTCTATGATGTTTTGGATATCGAAGCGGAACGGCTGCATCATTTAATTGATGACATGTTGGTATTGTCCCAGATTGAAAATGCAAAGCCCGACAGTACAGAACAACGGTGTGATGTAGCCCAGGAAATCCGTGAAACAGTGGCAAGATTATACCCAATTGCCGAAAAAGCGAATATTACTCTAAAGGTAGAGTTAAAAGACGGCATTTGTGTTGCATGTTCCTCATCACGCTTGCAGCAAATGCTTGGCAATCTGATTGAAAATGCAATCAAATACAATAAACCAAACGGTTCTGTTAAAATTACCGCAGAGGAATCGAGACAAATGGCAGTGATTCGCATTCAAGATACAGGAATCGGAATTGAAGAAGAACATTTTAACAGATTGTTTGAGCGTTTTTATCGTGTAGATACCAGTAGGTCAAGAGCAATTGGAGGTACGGGGCTTGGCTTGTCTATTGTAAAGCATTTGGCAGTATTATATGGCGGAGAAGTAAGTGTGGAAAGCACGCCCGGGGTGGGAACTACATTTACTGTGCGTCTGCCGCTGTTATTGCCGGAAAAATCTTAATATGTCATAAAAACAGCAGCGAGATTTTTTGCTGCTGTTTTTATATGGAATTTATGGTATCAAAAACGCATACAAATGGAATATTCATCTTAGTTTTTACTATTAGTATAATTTTTCGTTGAAAAACCGGCTGTACTATGTTAAAATAATAGCGTTTTCATATTGTATTGGCATAGTTACATATGATTTGATTGAGAAGGAGTTTGAAATGAGCGAAAAATTAACAAAAGCAACTCGATTTCAATATGAACAGATGAATCAGATGCCGGAAGGAGAGAAACCTGTTTTTCATGTTTCTGCTCCTGCAGGCTGGATCAATGATCCCAACGGGTTCTCTGTATATAAAGGAAAGGTGCATCTGTTTT
>ERZ773103.800-NODE-800-length-35428-cov-3.475447_pt1 | contig 35428 bp, 27 predicted proteins | sample MGYA00511118_ERZ773103 | MGnify/ENA primary metagenome ERZ773103 (study PRJEB29015, sample SAMEA2737821) | human gut metagenome | biome: human gut; feature: human-associated habitat; material: faeces | place: China | collected 2012 ... | reverse complement strand
GGCTACTATCGGGCGGTAAAGCGCCCGGGAATGTCGGTGGTGCTGACAGTGATCTCATTGGGCACCCGGGTGGCGCTGGCCTATGGGCTTTCGGCGGTGATGGGCGTCACAGGGATCTGGCTGTCGATCCCCATTGGATGGGCGCTGGCGGATGCGGTGGGGTTATCGTATATGCCCAGAACGGGGAAACGGCTGAGACAGGAAGCGGGGCGGTAAAAAGCGTGTGCTGTTTGGACGCAGCACACGCAATTTTTATGCAGCCATGGGATGCATGATCTTTCGGTAGGAGACTATATAATAGAAAATTTCCGCAGCGGCAGTGATGGCCCATGAAAAGACATACAGGAGATACAGAGATGGAATGGTACGGAAATGGGCGAAAATCGTATAGACCCAGATGATGCGGAAAATGCAGGAACCCATAATGACGATCACCGTGGGCGGAATGCTCTTCCCAAGCCCTCGGGAGGCGGCAATGGTGCAGTCCATAAAAGCACTGACCGCATAGCTCATGCCCATAATACCGATCCGCTGCATCCCGGCGTCGATGACGGGACGCTCGCTTGCAAAGATGGAAAGGAACTCCCGGCCAAAGCGCAAAAGCAGCGTTCCCATAATGGCGGCGGAGACAAAGGAGTAGGTAAGGCTGATGAGATAGCTCTTCATGATCCTACTGCGGTTTCCGGCACCCAGATTCCGGCTTACAAAGCTGGCGCAGGCCGTGTGAAATGCGGCCATTACGTTATAGATCAGGGTGTCGGCGTTGGCGGCGGCGGAATTGCCGGAGACCATGACCGCATCAAAGGAGTTGACGCCCACCTGCACAAAGAGATTGGCGATGGCGAACAGTGCGTTTTGAATGCCGGTGGGGATTCCAATGAGCAAAATAGCTCTGCAGGAGGGGCCATGGAACCGGAGCTTTGCAGGGTGGAGCCTGCATGCATCGGTTCGCCGGAGCAGGTTCCGCAGAATCAGCAGTGCGGACAGGTACTGGGCGATGACACTGGCAATGGCCACACCGGCGGCAGCCATGTGCAGGACGATCACAAAGAACAGGTTCAGGATCACGTTCAAGATTCCGGCAATGGTCAAATAGTAAAGGGGACGGCGGGTGTCGCCGCAGGCGCTCAGAATGCCGTTGCCGCAGTTATAGATGCCCATGGCGGGCATACCCAGCGCATAGATCTGAAGGTAGGTAACGGCGCCGTCCATCAGCTCCGCCTTGGTGCCCAGCAGCCCCAGCATGGGGCGGGCAAAAAACAGACAGGCAAAGCAGGTGACAAATCCGGTGATGAGGCTGATGAGCAGAGCGGAGTGGATGGTGTTGGAAATGGCTTCCCGGTCACCGACACCCAGCTCATGGGCCGTGCGCACATTGATGCCGCTGCCAAGCCCCAGAAGGAAGCCGGTAAACAGGGAGACCAGAAGGGTGGTGGAGCCCACAGAGCCAAGTGCCAGATATCCGGCGAATTTTCCCGCAATGGCCACATCGCTGAGGTTAAATAGAACTTCGAGAATTTGGGAAAACATCAGCGGGATGCTGAACAGAAAGATGTTTTTCCACAGAGAGCCAGAGGTCATCTCGATCATGTGAGCCGGATGTTTTGTTTCCATAGGGGGCACCCATCTCCTTTCGCTTTTGCAGAGGAATTATAGCACAGGGAAACTGGGGGGACAATCCGCAAAATCAACAGATGTTCGTGGTTTTACGGCCGGGAAATCTGTGATGCGTCCTGTTTCTGACCGTGAATCAGGCAAAGCAAAAGGCCTCCCATTCCGGGCGGCCTTTTCGTAAGGAGAAAAGAGGAAAACATGAAAATGAAGAATCTATCTGAATGCACCGGAGGTGCTTGCTTTCTTTTGATGATTTCAGTATATCCATGAGCTATTGCGGCAGTTTGAACGAAAATAAAACAATTCGTGAACAGATGGGGGAGCAGTTGCATTATTGACAGGGAAAAGTGAGTTTTTGAGCCTTCCAGAAGGGTAGAATCCATAATATAATGGGAAAAGAATAAAAAGGAGGATGTCTTATGCCCTATGTAATCAATCAGGAGTTCTGCTCTGCCTGCCACCAGTGCCGTGTGGAATGTCCTGTCCATGCCATCACGTTCCGGAATGCAAAGTATTGGATCGATCCGAAAAAATGTATTTCCTGCGGAAAGTGCGTCCGGGTATGTCATAATGGATGCATTTCCAACCCGGAGAAGCCGGAGCCAAAGACACCGGGCCATGATGTGATCCATAAGACCTGCGACTTGTGCGTCATCGGTGCAGGGGCTGCGGGCATGGTGGCCGCAGCCAAGACGGCAGATCTGGGGAAAAAGGTCATTGTGCTGGAAAAAATGCACGAAGTGGGCGGCAGCGCATGGTATGCAGCCGGATTCCGGGTGCACTGGAGCAAATGGCATGCGGCGGCTGGTGCAAAGGACAAGCGGAAAAAGGAATATGACCGGTTCCTCAAAATGGTGGACGGCAATGTGGATCCCAAGCTGCTGTGGCGGATGTTTGAGGCCAATGCAGAGTTTGTGGACTGGCTGATCGATGAGCATGACCTGGCCAGCGCCTACAAGTTGGCCAAGACCCCCATGGGGCTTGGGCTGGAGGGAACCTTCCAGTGGGAGCGGGCAGGTACCCGAATTGATAAGATGATCGGCCCCGGCGAGGGCGGCTGGTATATGACCACCCACCTGCGGGATGATCTTTTGAAAAAGGGCGGGGAGATCCTCTATAAAACCCCTGCCAAGCATCTTCTCACCGATGATACCGGTGCAGTCTGCGGCGTTCTGGCAGAGGATCAGGGCGGGCAGGTGGAGATCGCCTGCAAGGCGGTGATCGTTGCCACCGGCTGCTTCAGCCGAAATAAGGAGCTGATGGACCGCTTCCAGCCCATGTTCTATCAGAATCAGGGGAAGGAGCCCATCCATGTTTTCTCCGGCGCCGGCAGCAACGGCGATGGCATCCTCATGTGTCAGGAGCTGGATGCAGACATCGACTATGTCAACCGCCGGGTCAATATGTTCGGCCCCATGCGTCATCCCTATCCCTGCGTGAGCCTGAATATTGCGCTGGGCCGCAGCGGCATGCAGATCGGCTCTCAGGGCAACCTGTTTGAGGCCAGCATGGGGATGCAGGAGATCAGCCCCCTGACCAAGGATCCCAAGTGGTTCATCTGGAAAATTGTCGATGACAATATCGCAGAGACGGCCATTGCCGACGCCATGGAGCAGCCGGAGCAGTCCCCGGGCATGAACCTGAAGGCCTTTATGAAAAACTGGCGGCAGGTCATCGAAGAGGAGATCACAGCACAGTCTATTGTGAAGGCGGACACGCTGGAGGAGCTGGCGGAAAAGCTGGGAATCCCTGCGGCGGAGTTCCTACAGAATATTGCAGATTATAATGAGGCAATCCTCCATGAGGAGCCACAGGCGGGAGGCATGCCGCCGATGATGATGGACGATGACGAGGACGCTCCGGATCCTGAGGCATTGGCGAAGATCTTCGGAACCCCCAAGCCACGGCAGCCCATTGTGAAAGGCCCCTTCTATGCCATTAAGCTCAAAATGTTCCACGAGAATGCCGTGGGCGGCATGACCATCGACGATCATGCATCGGTACTGAAAAACGGCCAGCCCATTCCCGGCCTCTATGCAGCCGGTGACACCACTCGGGGCATCATGATCCCCGGCGATGTGGGCGTGGGCTACATTGAGGGTGTGTTCACCGCGTTGACACAGGCCTTCAATGAGGGCTACATTGCCGGTACTGCTGCGGCAGAATATCTGGGATAATCAGAACAGAAAAACGCCTGCCACCGCTTGAGACGGTGACAGGCGTTTTTGCATGCGGAAGAAAGTTACTTTTTGACCTTTTCGCCGGATTCCTTTTTCTTGTCGATGCCCCGGACATTCTTGACTACCATCCCGGTCAGGGCAAACAGCGCAATGACGTTGGGGATGACCATCAGGTTGTTAAACATGTCGGACAGCTCCCACACAAGGTCGTTGGAGGCGAGGGTGCCCAGGAAAATAAAGACCAGCGCAATGACCATATAGAGCTTGGTGGCCTTGCCCTTGAACATGTACTCTACGTTGATCTTGCCAAAAAGATTCCAGCCCAGGATGGTGGAGAAGGCAAAGAAGAACAGGGCAATGGCAACGAAGATGGAGCCCAGCTGGGAGCCCATGACGCTGCCGAAGGCAGTCTGAGCAAGATTGGCTTTGCCAATGGTCTCGGTAACAGCGCCGGTATAGCCATTTGCGAGAATGCCGTCGGGGGTGTAGAGGGTGGAGATGATGACCAGCGCATTGAGGGTCAGCACCACGAAGGTATCAATGAATACGCCGATCATGGCAACACAGCCCTGCTCATGGGGATTGCTCACGTTGGCCAGCGCATGTGCATGAGGGGTGGAACCCATACCGGCTTCATTGGAGAACAGGCCCCGCTTTGCGCCCTGGGATACGGCGATTTTGATCGCTGCGCCGAAGCCACCGCCGATGATGGCCTGAGGCTGGAAAGCATACTTGAAGATCATGGCGAAGGTAGCGGGGATGTACTTGACCCGAATCACCAGCACCACAAGGCCGCCCAGCAGGAACAGCGCCGCCATAATGGGGACGATCTTCTCGGTGACGGAGGCCAGACGGCTGACACCGCCAAGAAAGATGATGGCGCAGATTGCCACCAGAACCACGCCAACGATCCAGGAGGGGATGCCGAAGGCAGTGTTGAAGGTGGAGCCAATGGAATTGGACTGCACCATGCAGCCGAAGAAGCCCAGCGCCAGCGTAATGGCAATGGCGAAGAAGCCGGCCAGAAAACGGCCAAAGCCGCCGGTAAATGCGGTGCGAATGTAGTAGACCGGGCCGCCCTTTACAGAGCCGTCAGTGCCCTTCCGGCGGGTCATGATGGCCAGTGTGGCCTCTGCATAAATGGTGGCCATGCCGAAGAAGGCGATAATCCACATCCAGAAGATGGCACCGGGGCCGCCGGTGAGGATGGCGCCGGAAGCACCTACGATGTTACCGGTGCCCACCTGCGCCGCAATGGCGGTGGCAAGGGCCTGAAAGGATGTCATGGTGTGGGTCTGCTTTTCGCCCCGCAGGGACAGGTTGCCGAATACCCGGCGCATACCCTCGCCAAAGTAGCGAACCTGCACGAATCTGGTTTTAATGGAATACCAGAGGCCTACCGCAATCAGCAGGATAAACAGAATGTAATCTGACAGGTAGGCGTTGATGGTTTGTACAATGGATAGCAGTGTCATGTTCTTTTTCCTCCTTAGAATGAAAAAAAGTGACCGAAAACGGTCACTCTGAAAAAGATACAGACAAACAGGCACCCCCGATATCCTGCAGAGATAGGAGGATGTATGTCTCTGTCTGTTTGCCTGAGAGATTCAGCCCTGCGGCCTTACACCTTCGGCACTCATCGAAATGAGATTTTCCAGAGTGTCCTCGATCTCCAGTCTTCTATGCGAATTCAAGAGACTTCAACGGACGAAATCTATACTAGCATATGAAGGAAAGCCTGTCAATAGATAATTTATTGTTTTACTGCTTTTATGGGAGAAAGAACGAAAATGACAGGATTCTGTCGAAGGAGAAGAATATACAGCGCAGATTGTCATTTTTCACAAAAAAGAATGTCAGTATTGAAGAATTGCATGAAGGATTTTCGGAGCCACATGGTACAATATAGAAAAATAAATGCGGCAAGGCTGCAAATCCAACATGAGGTGAAAACGATGAAATGTGATGCAAAGGTTGCACTGATCACTGGTGGCGGAAAGGGCGGCGGCATTGGCTATGGTCTTTCTACGGCCTTTGCCAAGGCGGGCTACAATCTGGTGATCACCGGGCGCAATACCAAGAAGCTGGACGAGGCAAAAGAAGAGTTGGAGCGCCTTTACGGCATTCAGGTGCTGACCTGTCAGGCAGACGGCGGTGTAGAGGCGCAGGTGGAAGAAGTGGTGAAAAAGGCCGGGGAGACCTTTGGGCGGATTGACGTGCTCATCAATAACGCACAGGCCTCCAAGTCCGGGGTTTCGCTGGTGGACCACACCAAAGAGGATTTTGACCTTGCAATCTACAGCGGGCTCTATGCGGCGTTTTTCTACATGAAGCATGCGTATCCCTATCTGAAGGAAGCACAGGGATCTGTTGTGAACTTTGCGTCCGGCGCCGGTATTTCCGGACGGCTGGGGCAAAGCTCCTATGCTGCGGCCAAGGAGGGCATCCGTGGTATGACCCGTGTGGCGGCCAACGAGTGGGGCAAGGACAATATCAACTGCAATGTGGTCTGCCCACTGGTGATGACCGATCAGCTGAAGGCATGGCGGCAGCAGTATCCGGATCTCTATGAAAAGACCATTGCCGCAGTACCCATGGGACGGTTCGGTGACCCGGAAAAAGACATCGGTCAGGTGTGCCTGTTCCTTGCCAGCCCCGGCGGCAAGTACATTACCGGTGAGACCATCTCCCTGCAGGGCGGCAGCGGCATGCGCCCCTGAATAGAAGAAAACAAACAGCTGTCAGTCCTTTTGAACTGACGGCTGTTTTGTGGATTATTGGAAAAATGTGCATCCGCCAATTGACAGATGTAGAAATGCATGCTATTATGAATTACAATCAAAAATTCAAACTGACTTTAATTGTAGAAGAGGAGATGGCGCTATGGCCAAGCACGGATTACAGCCCAAGGGAGTTGCAAGGCGGAATAAAATCATCTTATCTGCCGTGAAGCTTTTTCTGGAAAATGGTTATGAGCGTACCACTACTTCACAGATTATGGCGGCATCAGGGATGGCTCAGTCTTCTTTTTTTGCGGCCTTTGAGAACAAGGAGGCGCTGCTGCTGGTGCTGACCAAGCAGATGTTTGCTAATCAGTTCAGCAATGTGGAGCAGATGGTGCCTGAGGGAGAGCCGCTGGTGCTTTATGCAGCGGAGACGGCACTGCAGATGCATATTACGGAGCTGTCCAGCTCTCTGCGGGAGATTTATGTGATGACATATTCCCTGCCCAGTACCTCGGAGTATATCTATACAGCTGTGACCCCCAAGCTGATGAAGATTTTTTCTGCCTATATGCCCGGTGCTCAGGAAAAGGACTTTTATGAGATCGACATTGCCTCCAGCAGCGTGACGCGGGGATTTATGGCAAAAAAATGCGATATGTATTTCACCATGGACATGAAGCTTCGGCGGTATCTGAGCTGCTGCTTTAAGCTTTTTGATGTGCCGAAAGAGGACTATGAGCCGGTGATCGAGCGGGTTTTGCAGATGGATCTTCACAGCATGGCAGAAAAAATAATTGCGGACACCATCAAAAAGGCAGAGGCTGGTTTTGAAACGGTGATTGCAGAGCGGGATGCTGAGGAGCAGTAAAATATGAAGGTGTGCAGTTCAGTTTCGATGCGGTGTACCATTGTGGATTTCACCGAAGCTGTGGAACTGCCTGCCAATTTGGGCTGAATAAGAGCTTACCAAGGGCAGCTGGGACGGAATGTTCCGGCTGCTTTTGCATATGCCTGCGGACCCAATACCTTTGCGGATCGGTCTGGGGCGGATTGTCCGGCGGATAAAAGGAGGGGGGCATGAGGCTTCCTTGTGCACATCTGCCATGCAGCAGAATGCGAAGAAGCAAAAGCACGCTAATTCTTTTCATTTTTGCTGTTTTCCCGGCGCTTTCTGCCGACCAACAGCTTTTTTCCGTAGTGCGCCGCCGCAACAAAGGGGGCGGAGAGCGCAGCCGTTCCGACAAAATAAGCGGGCAGCGACTGGGAATAGTCATATTCCTTCTGATAGTCAATCCGATGGAACAGCTCCTCCCAAAAGCGGCGATCAACGAATTGATACAGGCCGTACAGGCACAGGCCAGCTGCCAGAACGCAGCAAAGGATATGGAGATTCCTCTATGGATTGGCGATCAGCATACCGATGCTTTGGAGCCAGTTGATAATCTCCGGCTGGGTATCTTCGATGCTGCTTCTGGAAATACTCTTGCCCCCCAGCATGGCTGCACCCGGCTCCAGCTTGGCGATGGTTTCCTGCGTACCGGAAAATCCGCTGCCGCCGCCATAGGCCAGGATCACAGTCTTGCCGACCTTGGGAAGCTCTGAGGGCAGTGCCTTTGCGGCGCTGCCCTCTCCGAAATAGACTCTGGTAGGATAGGAATAAGTAAATTCTTTCATAATCGTATAACTCCTTTACATTTGATGATTTGCTGCAATGATTTCGTCTCTTGTGGAAGCAAAATTTCTATGACGAGGTACTGTCCGGTAAACGCCCGTATATCAGCAACCTGATTCGGACGGACGAATGATCTCTCAAGAATTTCGTCATATGTCAGACAAAGAAAATAAGGAAACGCTGCCGTCGTTTTGACAGCAGCGTTTTTCTGATTGCAGAAAAATTTACAGTTTGTTCACGATGTTGAAGCCTCGGACTGTTGAATAGGTAAAATAAAAATGGTATGATAATAAAAAATAATTCCCATAGCCGGAAAGGAAGCGATGAGATGTATCAGGATTTTGAAACCATTGTTCGATGGACGGAGGACTTGAAGGCATGCGGCACGCTGGATCCGGCGTTATATGATACCTATGGCGTAAAGCGGGGACTGCGGGACAAAAACGGAAAAGGTGTTGTGGCCGGGCTTACGGGCATTTCTCAGGTTCAGGGCAAAAAAGTGTTCAATGGTGAGTCGGTTCCCTGTCAGGGGCAGCTCTATTACCGGGGCTATTCCATATTTGATCTGGTGCGGGGAGACAGCGCCAAGCGGCACTGCTTGGCGGAGGAATGTGCGTATCTCCTGTTGTTTGGCAGTTTGCCAAATCGACAGCAGTTAGAGAAATTTATGGGGGCGTTGGCTCAGAGCAGGACACTGCCCCAGAATTTTACCAGAGACGTGATTATGAAGGCACCGGGCAATGATATTATGAATACACTGACCCGAAGTGTTCTAACTCTTTCGGCCTATGATCCGGATGCGTTGGATACGAGCCTTCCCAATGTGCTGCGGCAGTCGCTGATGCTCATTGCCACCACGCCAATGATGTCTGCGTACGGCTATCATGCCTATAATCACTACTGCCAGGATGGCAGTTTCTATATCCATAACCCTGATGAATCCCTTACCATGGCGGAAAACCTTCTGATGATGCTACGACCGGATCGGCGGTTTACGGCGCTGGAGGCTCAAGTACTGGATCTGGCGCTGGTGCTGCATATGGAGCACGGCGGCGGCAACAACTCGGCGTTTACCACCCATGTGGTGACCTCTGCCGGATCGGATACCTACTCGGCCATTGCAGCGGCACTGTGTTCCCTGAAGGGGCCCAAGCACGGCGGGGCGAACCTGAAGGTGGTGGGGATGATGGACGATCTCCGGGAGAGCGTGACAGATACCGCAGATCGGGAACAGGTGGAGCACTACCTTACCTGTGTGCTGAGTGGAGAAGCCTTTGATCACAAGGGGCTGATCTATGGCATGGGCCATGCGGTCTATTCGCTGTCTGATCCAAGAGCGGTGATATTTAAGAGCTTTGTGGAAAAGCTGGCACAGGAAAAGGGACGGCAGGAGGAATTCCGGCTCTATGAGACGGTGGAGCAGCTTGCACCGGAGATCATCAGCCGAAAACGGAAAATCTATAAGGGCGTATGCGCCAACGTGGATTTTTACAGTGGATTTGTCTATCGGATGCTGGATATTCCGGAAGAGCTGTTTACGCCTATTTTTGCAGTAGCGCGTATGGTGGGCTGGAGCGCCCACAGAATGGAGGAGCTGATTAACACCGATAAGATCATTCGTCCGGCCTATCAGAACGTGTGCCCGGAGCGGAACTATGTGCCCATGGAGCAGAGATGACAGTGAGCCTGCCGCAAAGCTGCGGCAGGCTCACTGTCTTATTTACTGATCATATCAGCTCTCATTTGCCTTTTTCTGATTTGTGTGATAAACTAGTTTTACATCAAACAATTGAATCGCTCCGCTTTTTTTTGAGAAAACTACAAAGTTGTGCTATAGCGTGCGGAATCAGCGCGATGCTCCGCGGAGCAGGGCCGCCACATGTTTTCCTGCAAACCGCCCGGTGTTTAGGGCAAAGGACGATGTGTTTCCACAAAGATAGAACGGATAAGCTCCGCCATAGATTGTATTTGCATCGTTTCCGGCTGCATAGAGCCCCGGAATGACCTGATCTTGTGTATCGAGTACCTGAGCGTGTTCGTTGATGGTGACACCGCCCAGACCACCATAGGTATCGCAGAAAAATCTGGCACCATAGTATTTGGGCCCTGTGATTTTTTTGAGATATCGGGGTGCCTTGTAGAATATTGAATCCTCATGGGCTTCGCAAGCGGCATTATATTCCTCTATGGTTGCATGAAGGGTGTCATAGGGCAGGTCTGCCTGCTGGGCAAATTCCTCCAGACTGTCCGCCATGAAAAAGTCATAACAGCCGCTTTCCCGAGCATCCTGTATGATTTTAGGCATTGGGATACCGTTAAAACGTTCGAAGGGTTCTGGGACATGAGGTGGATCGGTGGGATCGCTGGGAGGCGGCCCGGAAGGATGTTCTTTTTCTGCCTGAAGGAATGCCTGATACATCTGTTCGTCCAAAAGAGATATGGCACATCCGTTGCGCTGGCGATGGACGGCGTTACCGGTATAGCCGGGATTGCTGCAAAGATCCTCGCGCATGAATCGGTGGCCATTCTGGTTGACCATCAGATTAACTGGCTGGCGGAGGCAGGCCAGCGCTGGCGCAGTGCCGAGCGGGCCACCGTAACCGGCAGTAAGCCCTACATAGGTATCCATCATCATGGGACTTTTGGCGCCGCCAGCGTTCCAGATCATGTGCAGCCCATCGCCGCTGTTGATGGACATGTCAAAGGTGTACATGATGTCGGTACCTTGGGTGTATCCTACATTTTTTACCATATCCCGATTGCCTGCAAAGCCGCCGCCGGCGACCAAAACAGCCTTTGCGTGGACATGTACAGGGTTATGATGTTCGTCCAGTCCTGTAAAGCCGGTGACATGGCCGGAATCCAGTGTAAGGGACTGCGCAGAGGTGTGAAAATAGAAATCTACACCGAGAGACTTTGCCTGTTCCTCCAAAATCACTGTGATCTTTTTTCCACGAATGTTGTGCTGCGTCGCTTTTCCGCCCTTATAGTAGGCTGAGACGGAATCAAATTGAACACCCAACTGACTGAGCCAATCAATGGTTTCTGCAGTCTGATTGATATAGGCACTGACAAGTCGTGCATCGGTGGTCCAGTGTGTAAACTCCATCATGTATTCAAAGGCCTGCTGGCAAGTCAGATCAACAAAGGAACGTTCTTGCAGTTGGCTTTCCACGGCAAAGGGCCCAATTCCGCCCTCACGCAGACCGCCGGTTTTGCCGGTCTTCTCAAATACGGCGGTTCGAATGCCTGCCTGTGCGGCTTGCACTGCGGCAGCCAGACCGGCAGGGCCTGCGCCGATGATGGCAAAATCGCATGTTATTTCTTTCATGGGATCAACTCCTTGTGTAAATGAGGTGTCATTATGAATGAAAAAGAAAGACAATATCCAACGCAGTATATGCCGAAAATTCAGGAATTTTTCCTGACAGAGCTGCTGCTGGAGGGCTATATGTCTCACTCGGAAATCATAGGTATCAGCAAAAAGCTGGGATATGAGGTAGAAAATCGATGCTTTTTCTGCACTGTGGCTACTCCGATGAATCTGACGCAGGAGCTTGTGGTGGAGCATGGAGCATCCCGCTATACCTTACTCCATTCTGCGGCGCAGGCGCTGGGCAAACACTGCGGAGACAGCTCAAATCCAGCGTTTCAGATGATCAGTGCTGTGCTGGGGCGTGAAATCGTCCTGCTGCTATCCGTGCCATACGGAGAAAAACACCAATTGGAGACGGCTTCAGAACGGCTTCGGACATACCTGTGCGGCTGGAGCGAGTCATTGGAAACACCGGTAAGGTTCCGAACAGCCACCAGTACTGCCTGCGATCTCGATCATATCTCCTGGGGATACGAGCAGGCACGGGAGCTTTCCGGTTTTGTTACCATGCTGTCGCTGACAAGTCCGGTAATCTTTTATGAGGATGTCCTGCTCAATGGCTGGGATGTTTATGATTCCAAAAGAATCAGCCAGACAAAGCATTGGGAGGCCGAGTTCCTCAGTGCGCTGGAACGTAATGATTTCCATCGGCTTCAGATGCTGCTACATCAGATGGCGGAAGCGGAATTTCAATTTGGACATATTACGATTCAGGCTGCAACGCCAATGCTCTATACACTACTGAACAAATTCCGAATGGTGCTTGACTGCATGTGGCCACTGGCTGGTGCTGATGCAATGGCGGTGTTTGATACGGCACCACGCATTCTTTACAGAAAATCTGTAGAAGAGATAATGGATCAGATCGATACCATTTTCAACTGTTTCTTTGCGAGCCAGCAGTCTCCGGATTCTACTGTGATTCCAGCATGGGCCCTGAAAATGGATCGCTTTATTACCGAAAACTTTACGGATCCCGACCTCAATGTATCTACCATTTCCTCCTATTTTGGGCTGAATGCAAGCTATGCGGGACGAAGCTATAAGGCCATATACGGCTACAGCGTATTGGAACGGATCAATCGCCTGCGAATTGAGATGGCACAGCAACTGTTGGAACGGAATATGCTACTCAAGGATGTAGCTGTAGCGGTGGGCTATGAAAACCGTCACCGGATGAATCGGGCCTTCCAAAAGTACATGGGACATACACCCAAAGAGGCGAAGGAGGGCACGATGTATCTATAAAACCGAGGATGCTACTGTTGCAGCATCCTCGTGCATTTACTGAGCCAGATAGGTGTCCAGAGCGTTCTGCCAGCAGGCAGTGCAGGATTCGATATCCATGGCCTCAATATCTGCTGCAAAGGTGTCGAACTCCTCAAGGTTGCGAGCACCAGTGATGAATTTTGCAATGTTTTCTGCGGCATAGGTGGCGATATTGGCATAGTGGGCGGCGTAGATTTGGGAATCCTCTGTGCTCATCTTTGCGGCAGAGGGGATGATCCTCAGATGGTCAAGATCCAAGGCTTTGAGCCAAATATCACCGGCCTCCAGTGCTGCTTCGGAGTAGCCCGACAGGAAACGATTCTGGTCCACGTAACCGACACCTGTCTGAATGGCGTAGAGGTTACAGGCAGTGATCATGCCCAGACCATCGGGGTTGTCTGTGATGAGGGCAGTGAACTGGGGATTCCCATCCGCATCCAGCGTATAGGTTTCTCCTTCGATGCCATAGCTGTAAATCATGGAGCCCTGATCGCTAAAGGCAAAGTCGATCCATTTTGCGACCAACTCTATGTTCTGGCAGTCACCGGAAATGGACAGGCTGTTTCGTTCTACCCGGCTGTCTGAGTAATTGCCCAGCTGTGTCTTGTCGCCGGGATTTTTAACAGCGTCCTGAATGGCACAGCTGTTAAAGCTGGGGTCACCAGACTGCGCAACATGTTCCGACATGATTTGGCTCATATGATACCAGAGACCGGTGGAGCCGTCGGTCACATCACCAGCAGAGATCTGGATATCGCTGTGGCTGATGTAGTCAGAGGAGATCAGCCCTTCTTCATACCATGCGTGGATCATGGTGAGATAGTCCTTAAATTCCGGCTGGATCAGACCAAACTTTATCGTGCCGTCTTCCTGATAGAAGGAGCCGGTATCGCTGGAGGGATCACAGTAGGCGGCAATGCCGTAGCCTGCGGCCAAATAGTTACCGTAGGGGACGCCATAGGGCCCCAGATACAGAGCCTGGGAGGCACCCTTTTCGTTTTTGAAACGAGTCAGCATGGTGTGATAATCGTCATAAGTTTCGATGCTGGCAGGATCGATTCCAAGATCGTCCAGCCAGTCCTTGCGAACGATGGGGCCGGTGCCGGGCTTACTGGTGCCCCAGTCAATGGGGAAGATTTCACCGATTTTTCCGTCATTCATAATAACTTGTGGATAGATATCCTTGTCCTGAATCAGGGACGAATAGTTTGGCATATATTCGTTTATCACATCGGTCAGCTCCATAAATACGCCGTCTTCTACAGCCTTTACTGCACCACCGCTGTAATAATTGCTGCCCCAGACCATGATATCCGCCCAGTCGCCAGAGGCGACCATGAGGTTGAAATTCTGAGCGGTTTCGTCAGATACAGCCCGGAAATCTACATGGACATTGGTGAGCTCTTCCAGATACTGATAGGTGATGTTGTCGTTCATGGTGTTGAGATACCCTGCGACCATGGGACTCATTTCAAACCAATAGCTTATGGTTTCTGTTTCATCACAGAGCGGAAGAACAGCGGCGGTGGAATCCGCCGCAGAGACTGCGGATTCCGGTTCTGCATCGGAGAATGCGGAATTATCGGAGGTGGTTCCTGAGGTGTCTGTTTCAGACGCTGTTGTATTTTCTAACGCCGTGGCTTCAGCAGAAACAGATGCGGCTGAAGAATCAGCCGAAACGGTGGAACTGCTGCCGCAGCCTGCAAGCAGGGAGGCAGTTAGCGCTGTGCCTAAGATCAGGGCTGCTATTCGGTGATGAAACATACTCTTTTCCATTTCATTCGCTCCTTATTGAAAAATAATTGAAGATATCCTCACTTTTAGCTTACCAAAGCGGACTGCTTGGAACAAGAACCACTTTTGTACCTTTTGGTATGTTTTTGGAGTTCTTGGTCATATAGGTGGAGAAATAAATTTGCATTCTAAAGTTGGCTATGGTATGATCCCAAACAAGAGGAGTGAGCGCAATGAAGATCCTGTTTGTCTGTCTGGGCAACATTTGCAGAAGCCCCATGGCGGAATTTGTGATGAAGGATATGGTGAGGAAGGCGGAGCCGGCTGGGAATTTTGAGATTGCCTCGGCGGCTACCAGCCGGGAGGAGATCGGGAACCCGGTTTATCCTCCTGCCCGGGAAAAACTGAGGGAGCATGGAATATCCTGCGAGGGGAAATGCGCCCGACAGATGAACCCGGAGGATTATGGAAAATATGATCTGCTCATTGGGATGGAGCAGCGCAATCTGCGGGATATGCAGCGTATCTGCGGCGGAGATCCGGAAAAGAAGATGCACCTGCTGATGGAATTTGCGGGGCAGAAAAAGGATATTGCGGATCCATGGTATACCGGAGATTTTGAAACCACATGGCAGCAGGTGGAGCGGGGATGCCGGGGGCTGCTGGGCTACTGCACAGGCCAGACGCAAGAATAAACGGGGAAAAATAGCCCGCCGCAGAAGTAGCTCTGCGGCGGGCGTTAAATTGCTTCTTTTCGTATTATTCTGCGGTAAGAACCAGCTTGCCGGCAAAGCGGCCGGGGGCCAGATCAATGGCCTTGCCGTCCAGTGTTACCTTCAGTGTCTTGCCCTCCGGGGCGTCTACCACAGCGCCGGGAGCAAGCTCCAGTGCGGTGATATAGCTGGTGCCGGTGACGGTCCAGCGGCTGGTACGATCCAGCGAGACGATGACACCGTTGTTGACGGTGGGTGCGGCCTTCTGCGTGATGTTGGACATCTCACGGCGGTTGGACTCGTCAATCAGAGTGAGGCCCTCACGATAGTGCTGAGTGGCGGAGCTGATGATGCCGGTGATGGTGGTGTCCACCAGTGTAAGACCCAGATTTTTGGGCGTGTCCAGGTCCTTCATTACCATCTTGGGCTTATCCTCATCGGGTTTGGGAGCATCGGGGCCATCGGCGATTTTACCGTCCTTGGTGGGCTCGTTGTGGCCCTGACCGGTACCGATGAGGGTGTCGTGGAACTTGCCGAAGCCGCCCTGGGTGGAGCGCTTGTTGGCCTGAATATTGGTGGTGGAGTTGAAGAAATCACCGGTGAGACGGCAGGCGGTGAGAGTCATATTGATATCGTCCTCGCCTGCGGTGGTGAGGTCACGGCCCTCGATGGCCTTGTCCGCCTCACCCACGGGGATCTTAAAGTCCTGACCGGTCATGCCGCTCTCATCGTTGTCCATGAGCTGAAGGATCACGCCGTTGCCGGGGCGCATAGCCGTTTCGGTGATGTTCACGGTGGTGGCGGAGCCCTTAAAGACCATGGTGGACTTGTCCGTTTCAAAGTCACTGCCTGCAAGGGTCAAGACGCTGTGGGTATCGCCCATGGCGAGAAGGCCAAACCGGCGGCCACGGATCTTGGAGTCCACGATCTCTGCACGCCCCTTGTCCATCATGCCACGGAGCATCAGGGGATAGCCGGTGACATTCACATCACAGCCCTCAAAGCGTACGTGGTTGCCGCCAATGCAGAAGGCACCATAGCCGTGGCTTCTGGGGCCGGAGAGGGTCAGACGGGAGTTCTTTACCAGCATATCGTTATATTTGTCAGTACCGTCAATGGACAAAATGCCCCAGCCGTTGCTGATGAGATCGCAGTTGTCATATACAACGGTGCCGTTGTCGCAGAGCTGGCAGAGACGGTTTGTTCCAAGGAAGCCGCAGGCCCAGCTGAAATCGCCCAGCCAGTCGGAATCGGGGCTGGTGTTCTGGATCCGGGAATTCTTTACCGTCACATGGCTGTCACCGCCCACATGAACGGCACAGCGGGTCACGCCGTTTACGGTGAAATCGCAGCCGTCAATGGTCACATCGGCAGTGTCGATGGCGGCAACTGCGGAGCCTACGCCCATAAAGTCGTTGGCACCAAAGCCGTCCAGCTCCATTTTGCAGTCCTTGACCAGATAGGGCTGGTCACCGGTGACGAGAATGCCGTTAAAGCTCTCGGCAGTGGAGCTTATGTAGACGCCCTCTGCCTTTTCGCCGGTGACGGTACCTTCCTGAATCAGTGCAGGAACGCCTTTTTCTGCAATGACCTTGCCGCTTTCGATGACAACGGCATCGGTAAATTCCCGGGAGATGTTGTTCAGACGCATCAGCGCATGGGGGGCCATGTGATAGGTTTCCGCTACGGTGAGGATAATATCTCCATGATAGCGGCCGGGCTTGGGGTCGCAGCCGATTCCATCTACGGTCATGGCGATAAATTTACCTTCCGGTGCTTTCAGCGCTGCACCCTCGGCAATTGTAAGATCATAGAGATGAGTGGTTTCTTCTACCAGCCATGTGCCGGTAACGGTTTTTGTTTCGAGCATTGGATTACCTCCTGTGTATTTGCTTCCGCCCCCGGCCCGCAGAACGGGACAGGGGTGGGAATTTATAATGGGATCAGTCTCTGGACATGTAGCGCTCATAGGCGGACTGCTTTGCGTCAATGCAGTCCTGAACGCCGGTGTCAATGAGCTTCTGCTGGAATTCAGGAATGCCAGACAGGGGTTCGTCACCGGTGATGAATTTTGCGGTGTACTGCTTCACCAGCGTGACCAGATCGCCTGCATGACGGTTATACTGGTCGCCCTCTTCGATGGTCAGGGCGGCACCTACGGGATAGTCGTTCTGGTTATCGATGTTGTCGTTCCAGGTGTCCTCACAGGACAGGGCGGCTTCGGAGCGCCCGGGGGTCTCAACATTGGCGTCCACCATGGCCAGGAAGGTGTAGTCCATCAGCACGGAGCTGAAGGTGCGGCCTTCGGTGGTATAGGTCCATTCCTCAAACTGAGGCTTGCCGTCTACCATATCATAGGTCTCGCCCTCTACACCGTAGTTGCTGGGCAGTACCCAGTCATCGGTGTAGCAGTAGTTCATGAACTGCATGGCCAACTCCAGATTTTCGCAGCCGGTGGTAATGACAGTGCCGGTCTCACCGGAAATGGTGTCCACGCCGCCGCCCACATGCAGGGTGTCATCTGCGTTGACCGTGGGGAAGTAGATGGGCATGACCTGCTCGCCGGAAATGCCGGAGAGCATATCCACAAGGCCATCACCACGGTGGAACACAGCGACCTGCTTGTTGGCCACCAGTCCGATCAGATCCTCGTCCCGGTACTCCGTGGGATGGGAAGCGGTATCGGAGTCGATGAGCCCCTTTTCATACCAGTCATGGAGCAGGGTGACGTATTCGGTAAAACCGTCTTCCAGATAGCCGAACTTTACCTGACCGTCTTCTACGATCCAGGGAAGGTCACCGGTGATGGCGTCTACCTTCAGGGCAACACCATAGGTGTTGGCCAGCGTATCGCCGTCGAGCATAAAGTCACCGGGGAGATACAGGGGAGCAGCCATGCCGTATTTATTCTTGGCGGCAGTGAGGTAATCCTCGTACTGATCCACCGTGCGGAGATCTTCCTTCTTGACGCCCAGCTCATCCAGCATGAACTGGAAGGTCATGGTGCCATCGGCAACCTTGGGCGTGGTACCTACGGTGACATAAGCACCAATGTGACTTTCATCGGTCTGAACGCTCTTCCAGAGCTTGTTGTCATCCGCAATCAAATACTGGTAGTAGTCGGGGGAATACTCAGGGATCATATCCTTGAGATCTACCACCACATCGTCATCAATGGCGGCGTCCATGCCGGTGGCATAGGAGAACATGCCGATCATATCCGCATAGTCGCCGGAGGCGATCATCAGGTTTGTATTGGTCTGACCGGCGGCCTGAGATTGTGCCAGCAGATTCAGGTGAACGCCGGTGGCTTCTTCCAGCTCCTTCAGGGCGATATGCTCGCTGACATCGTTGTACATGGTGTCGGCGGACAGCTCCCATGTGATCCAGTAGTCCAGCGTGGCGGGGGTGTCGGCCAGCGGGTAGGAGATGGGGGTATAAGACCAGCCCTCTTCACCATCGGCGGGCTCTGCCATGGAGTCAGGCTCCGCTGCGCTGTCCGCTTCGGCATCGGCAGGAGCGGCAGCAGGAGTGGCTTCTGCGGTAGTCTCAGAAGGTGCATCTGCCGGAGTGCTGTCAGAGCCTGGTGCAGCGGAAGACGCCGCATTGTTGCCGCAGCCGGAGAATGCACAGAGCATCATGGTCAATGACAGCAGCAACGAGAGAAATTTTTTCATTCATCTTTCCTTCTTTCATGGATTTGTGGAAAAAGCGTATGGCTTTTCCACGACAATTGTATTATAATCACAAAATAGTATTCTGTAAATTGCTATAACTATCATATTAGTATCAAAAATAATGTATGCTAAAAGGAGCAGCTTCATGGAACTGAGTTATCTTACATATTTTCGCACGGTGGCGAAAATGGAGCATATTTCACAGGCGGCGGCGGAACTGCATATCACCCAGCCGGCTCTGAGCCGGGCCATCAGCCGTGTAGAGCAGGAGGTGGGAGCCCAGCTTTTTGAACGTGGGGCAAACAGCATCCGTCTGAATCATACGGGACGGGCCTTTTTGCAGCGGGTGGAGCAGATCTTGGCAGAGTACGATGATGCGCTTCGGGAGGCGGCGGACAACAGCAGCGTGGAAAAGGGCAGCGTTAAGATCATGGCCCCTACGCTGGAGCTGCTCACCGGTTTTATGCGGAGCTACTTGCCCCGGCACCCGGATATGCAGATCTTTCACCAGCTGGCAGGGCCCAGAGACACCATGCATGAGCTGGAGACCCACGGGGCAGATTTTGCCCTGTGCCCGGAGCCGGAGGGAAATCCACGGATCGAGTGGCACCCCATGTTTCGAGAGTGTTACTGTCTGGCGGTGTCGTCCCGGCATCCACTGGCGCAGCAGCGGCAGGTGCAGCTGAAAGAACTGGCGGGGGAACGTTTTGTCTTTAATAATGGCAGCTCTGGCTTTACAGAGCTGCTGCGGGGGTTCTGCTGCCGGGCTGGGTTTGAGCCGAAGATCTGCTTCCTTGGGGATGAGACGGATTTTGCCTATGATCTGGTGGCAAAAAACGTGGGCGTGATGCTGGTTCCGGTAACGCAGCAGGACCCCAGACAGAATCATGCACTGGACCTTTTAGGGCAGGAGCTTCGGTTTTTAGAGCTCGATGGCCCCGGCTGTGCCAGAGTCATCGGCCTCAGCAAACTAAAGGATGGGTATCTGACGCCTACGGCAATTGCATCTCTGGCGGCGGTGCGGCAGTACTACGCATCGCTGGCGCCGCTTCGGGGATTTGAAATGCTGCCGGTTCGCAGTATTACAAATTGATTATGCCACACCCCTTTACTTTGCATTTTACAGAATGCTCCGGATTGCGTACAATGTAGGAAAGAATATGAATATCAAAGCGTTTAGGAGGTTTTCAAAATGAAATATCCAAAGCTGTTTGCGCCCATGCAGGTTGGGACACTTACCTTCCGAAATCGGCTGCTGTCCGGCCCCAATATGATGTGTGCACTAAATCCTGACGGAAGCCCCACGGACTATATGGTGGGCTATTATGAGGAAAAGGCCAAAGGCGGCGTGGCGCAGGTTACCGTAGGCGACACGCCTGTGGAGGAACGGGGCTTTACCACCCCCCGGCATCCCATTCTCAGTCAGAATACGGTACAGAAATGGTCGGAGGTGGCCCGTGCCATAACACAGCATGGTGCGGTTGCCTCCATTGAGCTCAACCACGGCGGACGAATCTCCAATACCGCAGTCACCGGATTTCAGACGGTTGGGCCCATTGATGAGGTGAAGCTCAATGGCACCCATGTCAAGGGTGCTGCCAAAGAAGATTTAGAAGAGATCGCAAAGGCCTATGGCGAAGCAGCAAAGGTGGCTGTGCAGGCGGGCTTCCAGATGGTGATGCTTCACGGCGCCCACGGCTGGCTGCTGGATCAGATGCTCTCTCCCAAGTTTAATACCCGTACCGATGAGTTCGGCGGCAGCCTTGAAAATCGTGCAAAATTCCCACTGATGGTCATTGATGCGGTGCGGAAGGCCGTTGGACCCAAGGTGCCCATTGAATACCGCATTGGGCCGGAGCTTGCCGAGGGTGGACTTGGCATGGATGAGCTGGTACAGTTCTGCCTGATGATCGAGGACAAGGTGCAGCTGATCCATGTGTCCGCCGGTCTCGATACAGACCCCAACTTTGCGGTAAAGACCCATCCTACCATGTTCCTGCCGCATATGCCAAATGTGAAATATGCTGCGGAGGTCAAAAAGCATGTGACCAAGTGTCCCGTGGTGACGGTGGGGTCTGTTGTAACGCCTGCCGAGGCAGAGAAGGTGCTGGAAGAAGGGAAGGCCGATGCGGTTGCCATGGTGCGCAGCCTGATTGCCGATCCGTTCCTGCCCCAGAAGGCCAGAGAGGGTCATGATGAAGATATTCGCCCCTGCCTTCGGTGTCTCGACTGCCTGACCGGTATGCAGACAAAAACAAGGTTTGCCTGCGCTGTCAATCCCAGAACCGGACATGAAGCACGGCTGAATGCACAGGAGGCAGCGGCACCGAAGAGAAGAAAGACGGTGCTGATTGCAGGCGGCGGCCCCGGCGGCTTGGAGGCGGCAGCTACGGCAGCGGCCAGAGGACATAAGGTCATTCTGGCGGAGCAGTCGGACAGCTTGGGCGGACTTCTGAGGTTTACGGACTATGACAGCCTGAAAGCAGACCTCAAGCGTCTGAAGGATCATCTGATTTATCGGGTGGAGCATTCGGATGTAGAGGTTCGATTAAATACAGAGGTGACGCCTGAACTGGTGGCGGAGATCCAGCCGGATGCACTGTTCCTTGCACTGGGCTCCACGCCTGTGGTATTCCCACTGCCGGGTATTGAAACGGCACAGCATGCCACCACTGCCTATACGAACCTTGATGCGCTGGGCAAAACCGTTGCGGTGATGGGCGGCGGTCTGGTGGGCTGCGAGACAGCACTGTTCCTGGCGGAGACCGGCAGAGATGTGACCATTATTGAAATGCAGGACAGTGTTGCGCCGGATGCCAACTGGATGCATCGTGTGGGCATGCTCCAGTCCTTTGGCCAGCAGAAGAATCTCCATGTAAAGACCGGCCTCCGCTGCATGGCGGTGACGGATGCGGGCGTTGAGACCCAGGACAAGGACGGCAACAGGGTAATGATTCCGGCGGAGAGCAAGGTCTACGCCTTTGGTCAGCGTGCTGCTGCCGTGGACAAGCTGATGGCGCTGGATGTGCCGGTGATTCGGATTATCGGTGACTGCCATCAGGTGGGGAAGACCAACGGCGCCATTTTTGACGGCTATCATGCCGCCATGGATCTGTAAGCCCAACTTCAGAAAATGAAGAGGCTGTCTCAAAATAGAATTTTCTAAAAATTTGCCCAACAAAAAAGTCGTGAAAATCCAGTTTCTATCGGATTTTCACGACTTTATCTAACTTTTGACGGGGCTATTCTCTTACAATTTTCATTTTGAGACAGCCCCTTTTGGGCGATCTCAATCCAAAATCAGTTCTTGGCATCGGTATAACGCTGACGAATGCCTACAAAGCACAACAGTGCCACAAGGGACAGCACCACGCATACCACATAGCCGGGGGTGTAGGAGCCGGTGAGATCACGAATCGTGCTCATCATCACCAGCGCCAGCAGCCGGAGAATATTTTGGCCAATATTCAGATAGCGATTGATATTCAGGTACTCCGAAGCGCCAAAGACATTGACGATCATAGAGGGGTTCAGGTTGGGGGAGCCGCCAACGACAGCTGCGATGCCGATGACAGCCATTGCAACGATCACAACATTGCCGGACTTTGCAAAGACCATACCGACGCTCATGAGAGTAAATCCAAGCGCCAAGGTGTAGCAGGCCTTTTTCGTGCCGATCTTATCGTCCAGCCAGCCCCAGAAATAGCTCAGGGGAATGCCCACAAGAGCGGAAATGGTCATCAGGTTCAGAACAATGTCAGGAGAAACGCCGACCTCAAGGAAGTGGGGGAACAGCAGGGGCATGACGCAATTGCTTACCAGCATCATCAGGCCGAAGGCCAGCATGATCAGCCATGCTTCCTTGCAGCGAATCAGCCGGGCAAGGCTCCAATTATGCGTAGCGCCGGTATCGGTATTGACAGCAGGCGTGTCAGCATTGTCCGCATGATACCCCACGTCCTCAGGAAGATAAGGAACCAGCAGGAATGAAAGTACGCCAAAGACCACAATAACGATACCCATTACCAGAAAGATGGACTGGAATGCAACACCGGCCATCAGAAGCCGCTGAATCACAGGAACACAGACTGCCGTGGAGAAGGGGGCACCAATGGTGACAAAGCCCAGCATACGTCCGCGGGTGGAATTGAACCAGTTGGTAATGATGGCAGTCATCAATACCAGCAGAGCGCCCAGCGTAATGTTGATGATAATGATAGCGGCAAAGTACAGAGGATAGCTGCTTTCACAGAAGGCCAGCATCACGGTGGCAATACCGGAGACTAGGATCAGCGCCAGCATCATGCCACGGCCTTTGTGACGGATCAACCAGGAGCCAATCAGGAAGGTGGTGACGATGGCGATATAGCCGCCAATGGTGATGGGAAGGCTGACTTCCCGGGCGTTCCACTGGGTAAAGTGAGACATGAAGATGTTGGTGCCGTCTACCAGCAGGAAGGTTTGCAGGAAAAATGCAATGAATACTGCGAGAGCGATGGAGATACGGTAGAAGGTATAGCTCAGGTGCTTCTTTTGTTCGGTCATGTTCATTTCATCCTTTCTCTTTTCTCGTCTGAAACTCCAAACAGATCGTCGGGAGATTCCCTATGATCAGAAGTGCAGCTGTCGCAGAAACAGCTCCATTTCCTCAAAGGCGGTCATGGCTTCGGGATAATCCCAGAGATCCAGCGGGTAGGTGTGGATCATGTCCTTGCCCACATGGAGCCGCACATCGCAGCCGGATTTGGCTGCATTCCGAGCAAAAATCAGAGAATCCTTTAGAAGAATCTCGGTGCCGCCAACGCTCAAAAATGTGGGCGGGAAGCCGGTGAGATCACCCAGAGCGGGGGAGATCAGCGGATCGGCCTTGTCATGGCCGGGGGCATAGACCTCCAGCACCTTGTCAGAGCTGTCGAGGCCCTCCAGCACGGTGCCCTCTTCTACGGCAGTGGCGTCTGTCACCGGGGACATGGCGATAACTGCACCGGGGATGGGCAGTCCTGCGGCCTTTGCCATCAGGGGTATATCCAGCGCCAGCGTGGCGCCGGCCGATTCACCGCAGACCACGATCCGTTCCGGAGCATAGCCCAACTCCAGAAGACCCTTATAGCCCGCAAAGGCATCATTGGGCGCGGCGGGGAAGGTATCTTCCGGAGCCAGACGGTAGTCAGCTGAGAAGCAGGTGATCCCCAGCCGATGGCTTATTTCCAGCAGGAAAGGCAGTGGAATGGCTGAGGAGCCAAGGGTAAAGCCGCCGCCGTGGATGTAATAGAGCAGGCTGCCGCTGGGCGTTTGGGGCCGGACCCACTTGCCGGAGATGGCGCCGCAGGCTCCCGGCTCCCAGCTGACATCGGCGTAGCTGCGGAGACCGTCGATGGCCAGTTGTTCCATTTCTGCTCGAATTTGCGGGAATTGCTTTCCTTCAAAGCTTGTGCGTTCCCAGACGCTGCCGGGACGGTTGAGAAATTCGGTGCTTGGCATGAAAAAACTCCTTTCAGTTTCGCATGTTGCACAAAAACAATGCAAAAACCTTTTCTTTCTGGTGCAATCTTACCACGTTCGCGAAAACATGACAAACACGAAAAAAACTTGTTTCTACAAGAAAAAACTTGTACCATGGCGGAGGATCTGCTATGATGGAGAAAAGGAGGTGAGGCGGATGAATTTTAGAAGCTGTAAGTATTTTTTGACAGTCTGCGAAATGGGAACCATCAATGCGGCGGCCCGGAGGCTCTATATTTCCCAGCAGTCTCTGAGCCAGCACATTCGAAAGCTGGAAACGGAGGTGGGGGCGCAGTTGTTCCACCGGGACAATCCCCTGACGCTGACACCGGCCGGGGAAGCGGTAAAGCGCGCGGCGCAGACGGTGCTGGACACCCTGGATCAGATGCAGCGGGAGATCGCAGTGTGTCAGGGGGAGACGGCCAGAGAACTGACTGTGGGGATGCTGGACTATGGTACCCCGGATTTTATGCCGCCGCTGATGGCGCTGTTTCTCCGGCAGGAGCCCCATGTGCGGCTGGATACCCGGGAATTCTATCAGGATGATCCGCTGCCGATGGATGTGCCGCTTTTTATCAGCGCCCGGGAACTGGGCAGTGAATTCAAATGTGAGGTGTTGTTTACCGATCAATTGGCGGTTTGTATTTCGGATCAGCTATTGCAGCGGCAATATGGAGAGGAGTGGCAGGCGCACCGGCAGCGCCTGCGCACAGGCGACCTGTCGGCGCTGGAAGGATGCCCGTTTGCAAGACATTGGCGGACACCCCTGGCGGCACTGACGGAGCAGTGCTTTGAACAGAATCACTTTCATCCCAACTATCTGCCGGTGACTGGCGGCATTTAGCTTGCTACCCGCCTGTGCATCAGTGGGCAGGCGGCCATGACGACCTTTGTGGGACAAAAATATAGTGAGCCTGCCTTGCCGCCGGTCTATGTGCTTCCGATGCGTCCCAAGGACATTCCGGCCGGATATATCTGTTACCGAAATGGCGCAGTGCTGACGGGAGCGGCAAGAAGCTTTTTGGAGATCACCCGGCGCTATTTCCAGCGTACTGGCGGAAGGATTCCACCCCAGCCGGGACAAGAGGCATAATCGTATTTTCTGCGGCATACACTGGATCAGATCGATTCGGGAGGTGCCTTTTTGCAGGGGAGCATGGAACAGCGGGCCTATGCGCTGGCTGCATACATGATCGAGAACGGAGCAACCGTGCGGGCTGCGGCCAAAAAGTTCGGGATCTCCAAGTCAACGGTACATAAGGACCTCACAACCCGTCTGCCTGCGTATTCTCCGGCGCTATACCGACAGGTTCGGGCGGTGCTGGATCAGAATAAGGCGGAACGCCACTTGCGGGGCGGTATGGCAACCAGACGGAAGTACAAGGGAATATAGACAAAGGGCCTGCCGCAGAAATTGCGGCAGGCCCTTTGGGGGTTTGTTTTGTGCGAATTACAGATGCTCGATAAAGTCCACTGCTTTCTCACCGGCCAGATATCCGCCGCAGAAGGCGGAGGTCAGTGCGGACAGAACGCCCTCGATATAGGCGACACCGATCTCGCCGGGGAGCATGATGCCACGGATGTTGTCACCGGCGGCGTAGAGGCCGGGGATGGGCTGCGCCTGACGGAGTACCCGCAGATCGGAGTCTGTGGACATACCACCGACAGCATTTTCGTGGAACAGCTTGATAAACAGCGCATAGAAGGGGCCGTTTGCAATGGGGGTGGGATCCGGCATATCCATGGGGCCAAACATACCGCCCTCATCTTCGTCCTCGTCCTCGTTGCCGGGCTTTGGCGGCGGGCCGCCGGGACCATCGTCTCCATCTCCACCGGGAGGAGGCCCAAAGGGCATGGGATCATGGAGATGTGCGTTGTGCTCTGCCACAGAGGCAAGCAGCACCTTGGGATCTACACCCAATTCCTCCGCAAGTCCCTCCAGCGTGGCGGCTTTCTTAATGCTGCCCCACTCCACTTCCTGGTCAATCTCAAACTGAAAGTTGTTATAGAGACGATCCATGTCGACGCCAACCGCATCCGGAGTACGGCCCTTTGCGTGCTCCATGGCGTCTTCCAATGCGGTTTGATCGAGAACTGCCCAGAGATAGCGCTCCTTTGTGTGGGCAAGGGGGCTTACCTCGGTCATGGCCATGGGAGCCTGAAAACGCTCGCCGGTGGGGGTGATGTTCATGACGCTCATCCCACGGGAGGCGGTGAGCCCGCAGGTGCCAAAGGGGTGGCGGGCTGGGCCAAACAGATTGACCCGGCGCTTTTCGTAATCAATGTCAGCACCGATATCCCGGCACATGGTGATGCCGTCGCCGGTGCAGGTGGCGCAGGTGAAAATATGGACCGGCTCACTGTCATCATCTCGATAGAAGATGGGCTGGAACTGCGCCATAAGCTCTTTGTTATGGGTGAAGGCACCGGCACAGACGATGACTGCCTTGGCGTGCACCTCAATTTCGCCGCCGGGATCCCGGGCCAGCGCACCGGTGACCGCACCGGTATCATCGGTCAAAAGCTTGACAGCCGGGGCATGGTAGAAAATTTCACCGCCACGATCCAGCAGAATTCCCAGCAGCTTCCGGCAGAGGAACCAGCCATTGCCGCCGGGGCCAATGGAGGTGTCGATGCGCTTGTGGTTGTAGGGCTCGTCATAGGTGCCCACCAGACCCTTGGAGTTGAAGGGGCCATCTCCGAATACATAGTCTTTTCCAAGGTCGTGCTCGGTGATCAGCCAGTTTACAAAATCCACGTCTGCATCCAGCATGTTTTTGACCAGCTGGCCATCCACCTGATTTCCGGTCTTTTTCATAAATTGGCGGTACAGCTTTTCTCTCGGGTCAGGGATGCCGTCCTGCTGATGCCAGACGGACCACTGGGCACGGAACATATGGGCGTACCATGCGGAGCCGCCAATCTCCTTGTTCTTTTCCAGAACCACCACCTTTTTGCCGCTGTCGGCGGCACGGGCGGCGGCAGCGAGACCGGAAGCGCCTGCGCCGATTACCAGCACATCACACTGCCGGACAAGCTTTTCGTGAGGCTCTGCCTTGGGTGTTGGAAGATCAGGATTGGAGATCACATCGTTGTGACAGACGGTGGCGCAGTGGCCGCAGTCGATGCATTTTTCCGGGTCGATCCAGTACTTTGCGCCCTTGAAGCGAATGGCACCCACGGGACATTCTACCCGGCAGCGGTGGCAGCAGGAACAGTGCTGCCGATCAATGACATATGCCATATAAGATTCTCCTTTTTGGTTAGTTATCTATATAACTATTCTAATGCAAAAGGGGGTACAGCGCAAATATCAATAATCATGCTCTGGTACGATTTATGGGAGTATATCATAGAAAAAGCACCGCAGAGCACATTCTGCGATGCTTTTTGATGTAAATGGAAAATCAACTGTTGAGGATCTTCATAAACTCATCACCGGTGATGGTTTCCTTTTCGTAGAGGTACTGAGCCAGTTCGTCCAGCTTTTCACGGTTTTCCGAGAGAATCTCAATGGCTTTGGCGTGCTGTTTTTTCACCAGTGCCACCACCTGACGGTCGATCTCTGCCTGAGTTTCGGCGGAGCAGGCCAAAGAGGTGTCGCCGCCAAGATACTGGTTGTTGACCGTTTCCAGCGCTACCATATCGAAGTCTGGGCTCATGCCATAGCGGGTGATCATACCCCGGGCAAGCTTGGTGGCCTGCTCAATATCGTTGGAAGCACCTGTAGTGAAGGAATCCGTGGTGAGCTCCTCTGCGGCACGTCCGCCGGTGAGGGTGGCGATCTTGTTCTCGATTTCCTTCTTTGTCATGAGATAATGATTGCCCTCTTCCACCTGCATGGTATAGCCCAGTGCGCCGGAGGTGCGGGGAACAATGGTGATCTTCTGCACGGGAGCAGAATTGGTCTGCTTTGCGGCGACTAGTGCGTGACCGATCTCATGATAGGCCACAATGCGCTTTTCAGCATCTGTAAGAATGGCGTTTTTCTTCTGATAGCCTGCAATGACTACTTCAATGCTCTCCTCCAGATCAGCCTGTGTGGCAAAGCCCCGGCCGTCTCGTACCGCACGGAGGGCGGCTTCATTGACAATGTTTGCCAGCTCTGCGCCGGAAGCGCCGGAGGCCATCCGGGCGATCTTTCCAAAGTCTACATCGTCAGAGACCTTGATCTTTCGGGCATGGACCTTCAGAATTTCCTCTCGGCCCTTGAGATCCGGCAGTTCCACGGGAACCCGACGGTCAAAGCGGCCGGGCCGCAGCAGGGCGGGATCCAGCGATTCGGGACGGTTGGTGGCAGCAAGGATTACAACGCCGTTGTTGCCCTCAAAGCCATCCATTTCAGTGAGCAGCTGATTCAGAGTCTGCTCCCGCTCATCGTTGCCGCCGATCTGGCCGTCACGCTTTTTGCCAATGGCGTCGATCTCATCGATGAAGACGATACAGGGTGCTTTTTCCTTGGCCTGCTTAAACAGGTCGCGGACCTTGGACGCACCCATGCCGACAAACATCTCCACAAATTCGGAGCCAGACATGGAGAAGAAGGGAACGTTGGACTCACCGGCTACAGCCTTGGCCAGCATGGTCTTACCGGTGCCCGGAGGGCCCACCAGCAAAATACCTTTGGGCATAGAGGCGCCAATGGCCTGATACTTGGAGGGGTCATGAAGATAGTGGACGATTTCTGCCAGATTCTCTTTGGCTTCGTCTTCACCGGCCACATCGGAGAATTTAATGCCGTCAGAGGACTTCACGTAGACCTTTGCATTGCTCTTGCCCATGTTAAACATCATGGAGTTGGAGCCGCCCATTCGCTTCATGAGCTGACGGGCCATCAGCTGTCCAAGGCCGATGAAGATGACCAGCGGCAGGATCCATGTGAGCAGTAAGCTCATCAGAGGAGACATCTGCTGGACAATCTCGCTGGAGAATTTTGCACCGGAGTCGTGGAGGCGGTCCACAAGGCCGTCATCGTTCATGACGCCGGTTTTATAGTAGTTTGTTCCGTCTTTGTCCGTGAAAATAATTTCATCGTCGGAAATTTCTACCTCACCAATTTCCTTGTTTTCAGTCATGTCCATAAACGTGCCGTAGTCGACTTCTTTGACCTGACGCTCTGCCATGTAAGGAACCAGCAGCATGTTGATCAGCAGCATGGCCAGCAGCACCAGAACATAGTAGAAGATCAACGGCTTTCGGGGCTTTTTTACTTCATTCACAGGAAAACCTCCCTTTTGCGGCAGCGCCGTATGCTCTTTCTGGTATCATACCACAGAAATAGTTGAATGTGATAACAAATGTTGAATTTTTTCGGAAAAATTATGAACAAAAATTGCTGCTCGGTGAAACCTCGTGATATGCAAGGGAATATTGACAGAATCAGGTTCATATAGTAAGATCATGGTGATTATAGGCTGTAATCTATCTGAACATCCATTTTGACCGGAAGGATGGCAATTATGAAGTTGAAGCAGCATCGTTCGACCAAGAAATTGACGCAAAAGAACGCAGAGCTGAATACAGTGCAGAAGAAACTGTTTATGACCTTATTCACTACTGCGAAAACTGTAAGCAACCGCAACCCGCAGTCCAGAGGGCAAGGGCTTAGCGGTGAGAGCAAGGCTGCGATCCTGCAGCTGCTCCATGATGATCCGGGTAATCACAGACAGGACTGATTTGCTGCGATATTTCAAAAAATGTATTGGGCACACATGCGGGATGATTTCCCCATGTGTGCCCATGTTGTTATCTGCCCCATGTCCCCGATACAGGGGTAGCATGCAGGTTAAAAATGACTTTCGATGATATAGTCGCTGAGGGCGGCAGTCCACTCCTTGGGCTCCTCTACACCGGTGATGCGCAGCATCATGGTATCAAGGACGGAGTAGTTGGGGCGCTGATCCTCGACAATAATCGGCTCGACATCTGCCGTTCGATGCGCCTTTTTCAGAACCTCTTTTGCAAATTCATAACGGCTGCATGCGCCTTTGCATACAACATGATAGGTGCCGCACTCCTGGGTGTCCAGCATAGCCGCAATGGTGCGGGCGATCTCCTTGATGCTGGTGGGAGAGGCAATCTGATTGTTGGCCATCTTCAGGGTCTCGCCGCGGTCTGCTGCGGTGAGGATCTGCTCTACCATGTCACCGCCGCCGCCATAGACCCAGCAAGAACGGATGATCAGATAGCGGCCGGCCAGAGTTTTTACAAATTCTTCAGCGGCCAGCTTGGACTTGCCATAGGTGCTGCGAGGGGCTGCGTTATCAAATTCATGATAGGGCACCGAGGCGGTACCGTCAAAAATATCATCGGTGGAGAGCTGCACCAGCAGAGCACCGGAGGATTGGGCAGCCATTGCCAGATTCCGTGCGCCGATGGTGTTGACCTTAAAGGCCATCTCCTGATTTTCCTGACAGGCGGCAATGTTGGTGTAGCCTGCGCAGTTGATAATGATGTCAGGAAGCTGCCGGGTGGCCTGCTTCATAACAGCGGCCTCGTCGGAGACATCGCAATCCTCAAGATCTGTAGCGAATACACGATAGCCCCATCCCGTGAAATAGCGGGTAAGAGCAGCGCCAACGCGGCCATTGGCGCCGGTGATCCAAATTTTCTTCATGCTGGGCACCTCTTTCTAGTTGCTTCCGGTGCGGATTGCCGGTTTCCACTAGATTATAACAAAACGGGGGCTGTTGCACAAGAGAATTTTCCATAAAAACCAATGCGGCAGGAGCGAAAACAGGCATGTATCCTGTATAAAAATTGGATTTCTTTTGATTTCCCGCCGGACTTCGACAGACTTTTTGCACCCATGGCGCTACAATAACACCGTGATGATGCAGGTCCAAAACCGAAGGTCAGGGTGTCAGTGCATCCAGCCTCAGGACGGCGGCAGTCATGTCATCCTCCCCACCGGCAGACTCCGCCAGCTGTACCAGTGAAGCGGCCAGCTCTTTGACGCTTTCCCCGTCATAGCTGCGAATCAGATCCTCTGTTTCGTCCCTTACTGCTCCATCGCTGGAAAGGATCAGCATATCTCCTCCCCAAAGGGACAGTCGAATGATCTCCGCTCCATAGGCGCTCCCCACGCCCAAGCCCGGAGGTGGTGCGGCTGTCCCCAGTTTTTTTACGGATTTTCCGGATTTCAGAAAGCTGGGCGCGGCGCCCCATTTATAGAGGGTGCCCTGACCGTTCACAAGGCTCAGCTCCAGCACATCCATGGTGGAAAAGCAACCGGTGTCCCGGAGCAGATACATGCCGTTGAGGAAATCCATGGCGTCCTCCGGCGGCATTCCGGACTGGACAAGGCCGGAAAGGGTCGAAATGGCGGTGGCACTTTCTGATGCGGCTTCAGCGCCGGTCCCCATGCCGTCACATAAAATGGCGAAAAGCCGTCCGTCCTCGGTTCGGAAGCAGACACCACGATCCCCGCTGAGCCGGGAGCCATGCCGTCCTTTCGCAGCTACGCCGATTTTGACGTCGAAAGCTTCCTGCGGGGTACACTGAACGCTGCGGAGCTGCCGGGCATTTTCTGATAAAATTTCGGCCATGTGGATCAGACTGCGGCTGGCCACCAGCCGCTTTTCTTCACTGCGGCTTCGGCACTGAAAACGGCCCGTAATGCCGTCAAGCTCCTGATTCAGCGCCACAAGCAGCCCTTCCATATGGCGGCACTCGTTTGCAAATTCCTCCGGGAAGTCCTCCCGCAGTGCTTCTCCACGATCTAAAATAGGGCCCAATGCACCGTGAAAGGTGTGATAGGTAGCCTGACTGTTTTTCTCCCAGCAGGAGCTGTAGCGGCTGCATTGGCGGCAGACCTTGGCAGCGGCCTTGTCAAAAATGTGTGCGCGTTCCTCTTGGGCCTTTTCCTCCGGATCCAGACCGATTGCGCTGTAGAGCTGACGAAGGGCAGTCTCTCCGGCGGAAAGACGCTGTTCTACCAGAGCGGAGGACTGCTCAATGGCACTGTCCTCCCGCCCGGTGATCAGTGTACCGGGGAGCAGTAGAGAGACTATGATACCGATGCCAAGACTCAGCCCAACCGAGGCGGAGACCGTGCCGAAGTAGAGCAGTGCGCCGAAGAGACCGGCCATGGAAAGCAGAGTGCGAAATACCGGGTGACGCCGTGGAATACTGCTGCCGGCCAGCGCACCGGCACATAGAATCATACTCCACTGGCCTCCGGCTACGCCTGCGGCGTCCAGTCCGAGACCTGTGACCGCAGCTACCGCAGCAGCGGTACCGGGCTCTGTCCGACGTGCAGAGAGCACGGCAAGGCTGCAAGCGGCAATGATACCGGCGTTGACACCTCCGGGCAGGGGGAGTCTTGCAAGTCCCACCACAAGGAATCCGGCGGATAGCATGGAACCTACGCTCCGGCGTTTCTTTTGCAGCAGACTGTCAAAGGCCAGCGGGGACAGGGCGGCCAACATAACGTTTTGCACGAAATGAGCCAGTAGCAGCGGCGTCAGTGTCTTGCTGAAGAGAAAAATGATCCCTACAGCGCCGCGCATGATCCCGGGAACCAGACACTGAAACCAGCTCTGCTTTGTGACCCAAAGGGAACCGAATATGTACATGGTCACAAAGGTGAGCAGTGCGGCACTGGTGAGCTCCAGCCCCTGCGAGAAGCTCTGCATGGTCAGTGCACCGGCAACGCAGCCAATCAGGCTGCAAAGTCCCCGGGGCCCGCCGCCCACGGCAGCAATGAGTCCCAGTGCAAACGGAACCGGCGCTCCGGCCAGCTGGCCGCAGGACAGAAGAAAACCGGCAATCAAAAATCCCATGCATGTGGCAGTTTCCCGGAGGGCGGGACGGGTGATGACCAGCGGTGACTGAGTATAAAACCACTTTTCAAGAATGGGCCTTCGTTTGAGCTGCTGTTTCATAGAATCTGTCTCCTTCTGTGCCATCCAGTGGAAAGTGGACGTTTTTGTTTTACGGAATCATTATAGACACAGGAGGCGGGCGATCCTGTCGGGAAATACAGGAGGAAATCCATGGATGCAATTATTTTGGCTGAGGCGGTCAACCGGAACGTCTGAAAAAGGAACACAATATCCTCTTGCGCATCGGCGGGAAAGCGGGTACAATGGAGAGGTGAAAGGACGGCGATGTTCATGGCGACAGAAATTGAAATGAAGCTCGGGGTGCCCAGTGAGGATGTACTGCGTCAGGTGCTGGAGGATCCGGAGCTGACCCAATATATGAAGGATGACTATGTGACCCGGCATATGCACAGCAGCTATTACGACACTGCGGACGGACAGCTCAACCGCAGAAAGTGGACCCTGCGGCTTCGGGATGAGGGCGGCCAGAAGGTGGCGGCCTTTAAGACGGCGAATATGAGCGATGACGCAGGCTTTTTCACCCGCAACGAGTGGCAGTGTCTGGTGGACAATGTGGAGGATGCAATCCCGCTGCTGATCGATCAGGGAGCCCCCAGAGAGCTGAAGAATATTCTCAAGGGCAAGCCACTGGTGGAATGCTGCGGCGCAGATTTTGACCGAAAATCCGTATGCCTGTATCTGGATGAGGGGGTTCGGGTGGAAATTGCCGGAGATTTGGGATACCTGTTCTCCGGGGAAAAGCGGGAGCCCATTTGCGAGCTGGAATTGGAGCTACTCTACGGAGATGCCGGAAGCCTGCCGCCCCTGTGCAGCCAGCTGTTGGCGGAATATGGCCTCCACGAAGAAACACGCAGCAAATACCAGCGGGCAAGAGCCCTGGGGGAAAAGAACATCGAAGAATAAGGAAGCGGAGCGCCGGCTGGCGCTCCGCTTTGCGCTGTGTTAAAATGCAAAATTTCCGTTTACAAATACCGGGATTTCCCTGCCGTCATGGGTGATACCGGTAATGGAAAGATCCCGGGTGCCTACCATGAAATCCACATGGGTAATGGACTGGTTGAGGCCCAGAGCCTTCTGCCCCTCTGCATCCAGCAGCTCGCCGCCCTTTACGCAGTTGGGATAGGCGGAACCGAAGGCCAGATGACAGGAGGCGTTTTCGTCAAACAGCGTGTTGTAAAAGAGAATGCCGGTGCTGCGAATGGGGGAATCAAAGGGCACAAGGGCCACTTCTCCCAGATAGGAGGCGCCTTCATCCACGGAGATGGCGGACCGGAGATATTCCTCGCCGATCTCTGCATGGACGTCCACGATCTTTCCGTCCTGAAAATCCAGATAGAAGTCCTTGACCAGATTACCGTCCAGAGCAAGGGGCAGGGCTGCATAGACCCGTCCGTTGACGCCATCCCGCTGGGGGGCTGTGAAGACCTCCTCCGTGGGCATGTTGGCAACGAACTCTATGCCGGCGGCACTGTCCTCACTGCCGCCCTGCCAGATGTGATGGGCCGGAAGGGTAACGGTGAGGTCGGTACCCAGACTGTTTTGATAGTGGAGCGCCTTAAAATCATAGTCATTGAGGATCCGGCAGCGCCGGGCACAGGTATCCACATGCTCCCGCCAGCGGGCCACGGCAGTACCATCACCGGAAATTCGGCAGGCGGTGAAAATGGCGTTCCACAGGGCATCGATGGCATCGCCTTCTGACTTGTCCGGGAAGACCTTCTTTGCCCAGTCGGCAGTGGGGTAGGCACCGATGGACCACTGGAATTTTCCTGCGGTCATGGCGTCATAGTAGCCCAGAAGCGCCGTGCCACGAACCCGCCGCCATGCCTGAATCCGCTGGGGCTCCACATCCTTCAGCAGCTCCGGGTCACTGCTGTCGATGCTGAGTACCGGATTCTGATGCTCGGTCATATAGTCAAATTTTGCTTGCTGATAGCTGGGAAACTCGGAGAACACTGCCTCGTCTGATTTGAGAAAACGAAGGCGGGAAACAAAATCATCGGTCCAGTCTACGATGACATCCCGGGCACCGGCCGCCAATGCCGCCTCGGCGCAAAGCCGCATCAGAGGGGCACAGTCAATGGTTCCGGCAATTCGGGGCGTCTGGCCGGGCTGGACG
>ERZ773103.797-NODE-797-length-35462-cov-8.496738_pt1 | contig 35462 bp, 29 predicted proteins | sample MGYA00511118_ERZ773103 | MGnify/ENA primary metagenome ERZ773103 (study PRJEB29015, sample SAMEA2737821) | human gut metagenome | biome: human gut; feature: human-associated habitat; material: faeces | place: China | collected 2012 ... | reverse complement strand
CTGCCATTAAGATTGTTCCACCTGGAGTTTCATATACACCACGGGATTTCATACCTACAACACGGTTCTCAACGATATCAACGATACCGATACCATTTTCACCACCAAGACGGTTTAATTCAGTGATGATCTCAGAAACTTTCATTTCTTTTCCGTTTAATGTTTTAGGAACACCAGCTTCAAATGTCATAGTAACTTCTGTATCTTTATCTGGAGCGTTTTCTGGAGCTACTCCTAAAACAAGCATGTTGTCGTAGTTTGGTGCTAAAGAAGGATCTTCTAATTCAAGACCTTCGTGACTGATATGCCATAAGTTACGGTCACGGCTGTAGCTGTGGCTTGCGTCAAATGGAAGGTGGATTCCGTGTGCTTCACAGAATTCGATCTCATCTTCACGAGACTGCATTGTCCATACATCTGTCATACGCCATGGAGCAATGATCTTGATGTCTGGAGCTAATGCTTTGATACCAAGTTCAAAACGGATCTGGTCATTTCCTTTTCCTGTGGCACCGTGGCAGATTGCAACAGCATTTTCTTTTCTGGCGATTTCAACTAATTTCTTAGCGATTGCTGGACGAGCCATAGATGTTCCAAGAAGATACTGATGTTCGTATACAGCACCAGCCTGTACGCATGGCATGATATAGTTATCGCAGAAATCATCAACGATATCTTCGATATATAATTTAGATGCTCCGGATAATTTTGCTCTTTCATCAAGTCCATCTAATTCGTTACCCTGTCCACAGTTAACACAGCAACAGATAACTTCATAGTCAAATGTTTCCTTAAGCCAAGGAATCAGAGCTGTAGTATCAAGACCTCCGGAATATGCTAAAACAACTTTTTCTTTCATGAAATAAATCCTCCTAAGTGTATATTGACGGGATGTTTTCCTATTATATATAGGATCTGATATTGAAAATCCCGTATGTTCATATAAATATTTGCTTGTTTACTAATATACGTTATATTTACATCTTTTGCAAGGATTATTTTCGAAAATAATGAATATTTATAATATAAAAATGAATAAAATGAAAAATAATTGCATATTTATACAAAACTATTGCATATTTTAAAATTCAGTTGTATACTTATGAACAATGATTAAAAAAATAACCTACATTATAAAGAGAAGGACAAGGAGATTAACATGATCAAAGCAGGAATCATTGGATCCACAGGTTACGCAGGACAAGAACTTGTAAGAATCCTTACACAGCATAAAGATGCAGAGGTTGTATGGTATGGATCCAGAAGTTATATAGACCAGAAATATTATGAAGTATTTAGAAATATGTTCCAGATCGTTGATGACAAATGTCTGGATGATAACATGGATGAGCTTGCATCTAAAGTGGATGTGATCTTTACAGCAACACCGCAGGGACTTTGTAGTTCTTTAGTATCAGAAGAAATCTTATCTAAAGTTAAGATCATTGATCTAAGTGCGGACTTCCGTATTAAAGATGTAAATCGATATGAAGAATGGTATGGGATCAAACATCAGAGTCCAGAATTTATTGATGAGGCAGTTTATGGACTTTGCGAGATCAATCGTGAAGATATCAAGAAAGCACGACTGATTGCTAACCCAGGATGCTATCCAACATGTTCTACATTATCCATTTATCCAATGGCGAAAGAAGGACTCATTGAGATGAACAGTGTGATCATCGATGCTAAATCAGGAACATCCGGAGCTGGACGTGGTGCGAAAGTTAATAACTTATATTGTGAAGTAAATGAAAATATCAAAGCATATGGAGTTGCAACTCACAGACATACGCCAGAGATCGAAGATCAGTTAAGCTATGCATCTGGAGAAGAAGTATTATTAAACTTCACACCACACTTAATTCCAATGAACCGTGGAATTTTAGTGACAGCATATGCAACACTTAAGAAAGATGTAAGTTACGAAGAAGTGAAAGCAATCTACGACTCTTATTATAAGAATGAAAAATTCGTCAGAGTGTTAGATAAAGATGTCTGCCCTGAGACAAGATGGGTAGAGGGAAGTAACTATGTGGATGTCAACTTTAAGATCGATAAACGTACAAACCGTATTATCATGATGGGTGCCATGGACAACCTTGTAAAAGGTGCAGCTGGACAGGCCGTACAGAACATGAATCTTATGTTTGGATTAAAAGAAACTGAAGGATTAGAATTAGTACCAATGTTCCCATAGGGCTTTGGTAAGGAAGGACTAGAATTATGAAGATCATCAATGCCGGAGTAACAGCTCCAAAAGGTTTTAAATGTGCAGGACTTCGTGCCGGAGTGAAACCAGGGAAGACAAACAAAGACATGGCAATGATCGTAAGTGAAGTGCCAGCAAAGATCGCAGGAACATTTACAAAGAACATTGTAAAAGCCGCTCCAGTTTTATGGGGAAAGAAGATCGTAGAAGAACAAGAAGCAGTCAGAGCAGTGGTAATTAATACAGGAATTGCAAATGCATGTACGGGTGCACAAGGATATGAGAATGTTGTAACAGAAGCAAAAGAAGTAGCGAAATTGTTAGATATTAAACCAGAGGAAGTTGTCGTAGGTTCCACAGGAGTTATCGGACAGCAGCTGCCAATGGATGTGATCAAAGAAGGGATCAAGAAGTTAGTTCCAGAATTAAAAGCAGACAGACAAAGTGAAGAAGATGCATCCTGGGCTATCCTTACAACCGATACAAAACCAAAAGAAGCGGCAGTAGAAGTAGAGATTGATGGAAAGACAGTTACAATTGCAGGTATGTGCAAAGGTTCTGGAATGATCCACCCAAACATGGGAACAATGCTTGGATTTATCACTACAGATGCAGCAATCGATAAAGCTTTATTATTAGAACTGCAGAGGGAACTCATTGAAGATACATTCAATATGGTATCAGTTGATGGAGATACATCTACAAATGATACAGTTTTTGTATTTGCAAATGGAATGGCAGAAAATAAAGAAATTACAGAAAAAGATGCAGACTATGAAGCATTCAGAGAAGGATTATTATATGTTAACCAGTCTCTTGCAAAACAGATCGCAGGGGATGGAGAAGGATGTACACGTTTATTTGAAGTTCATGTAGCTGGTGCAGACTCCAAAGAAAATGCGAAGATCTTAAGCAAATCTGTCGTAACATCAAGTCTTACAAAAGCAGCAATTTACGGAAAAGATGCAAACTGGGGAAGAATTCTTTGTGCACTTGGCTATGCTGGAGTTGATTTTGATCCAGTCAAGGTTGATATTAGTTTAAAAAGTGCGGATGGTGTGATCGAGATCGTAAAAGACGGAATCGCAACAGACTATTCTGAAGATGAGGCAACGAAAGTATTATCTGCAGATGCAGTGACAGCAGATATTGATGTTCATAATGGAGTGTTTGAAGCAACTGCATGGGGATGTGATCTGACACACGATTATGTAACAATTAATGCAGATTACCGATCATAAGAATAAGATTATTATAGATAGACGACAAAATAAAAGGCATAAAAGCAGACAACTATGAAAGGAAGAATCAATGGAACAGATGAGAAATGAAATTAACGAATTGATCGAGCAGTCAAAACAAAAAGCAAAAGTATTAACAGAGGCATTACCATATATCCGTCGTTTCAATAACTGTTACGTTGTTGTAAAATACGGTGGAAGCGCTATGAAAGACAAGAATCTTCAAAAAAGCGTGATCAGAGATGTTGCACTATTAAAACTAGTAGGTATGAAACCAATCATCGTACATGGTGGTGGAAAAGAGATCAGTAAATGGGTTCGTATGTCAGGAAAAGAACCAGAATTTTACCATGGACTTCGTGTGACAGATAAAGAGACAATGGAAGTTGCTGAAATGGTATTATTTAAAGTCAATCAGGAACTGGTGGCCATGATGGCAGAAGTTGGGGTTAAAGCCGTAGGTCTTTCTGGAAAAGATGCTGAAATGATCCGTGTAAAGAAAAAAGAAATGCCTGGAAAAGATCTTGGATATGTCGGTGAGGTTAAGAGTGTCGATACAACACTTCTTGAAGCATTGATTGAAGATGATTTTGTACCAGTTATTTCTCCAATTGGTTTAGGAGATAACTATGAACCATATAATATTAATGCGGATGACACAGCATGTGCAGTTGCAGAAGCATTGAATGCAGAAAAACTGGTATTCTTAACTGATATCGAAGGGGTATTCGTAGATCCAGAAGATAAATCAACATTGATCTCTGAGATGGATCTTAAACAGGCAAAAGAATTTATCGATAACGGAGTTGTTGGAGGAGGAATGCTTCCAAAACTTAAGAACTGTATTGAAGCGATCGAAGGTGGAGTATCCAGAGTCCATATCTTAGACGGACGTTTAACAAACTGTCTGTTACTGGAATTCTTCACAGAAAAAGGTATTGGAACAGCCATCTTAAAAGAACCATTATTTGATAAACCATTATTCAACGAAGAAGATGAGGAAGGATGTTAAGATGAAAACGCAGCAGGAATATATTGAGCAGGGAGAACAGTATATCTTAAAGACATACAATCGTTTTCCAGTTGTATTAGAAAAAGGGAAAGGTGTCTATTTATATGATGCTGACCAGAAGAAATATCTGGATTTTGGTGCAGGAATTGCTGTATTTGCATTAGGATATGGAAATGAAGCATACAATCAGGCATTAAAAGACCAGATTGATAAATTGATCCATACATCAAACTTATATTACAATATTCCAGCAGTAGAAGCTGCAAAGAAGATTGTCGATGCTTCAGGGCTTAAAAAAGTGTTCTTTACAAACAGTGGAACAGAAGCAATCGAAGGTGCGTTAAAAGTTGCAAGAAAATATGCATATAATAAAGACGATTCCAAAGATTATGAATTTATCGCAATGAATCATTCATTCCACGGAAGAAGCCAGGGAGCTTTATCAGTGACTGGTAACAGTCATTATCAGGATGGATTTGTTCCAAAAGAATTTCGTGCTGTATTTGCAGAATTCAATAACTTAGAAGATGTTGTATCAAAGATCACAGATAAAACTTGTGGAATCATATGTGAAGTTGTTCAGGGTGAAGGTGGAATTTTCCCAGCGGATAAAGAATTCTTAGAGGGACTTCGTAAAGTCTGCGATGAGAAAGATATCTTACTGATCTTTGATGAGATTCAGTGTGGAATGGGGCGCTGTGGATCTTTGTTTGCACATGATCTTTATGGAGTAAAACCGGATGTCTTAACACTTGCAAAAGCGCTTGGATGTGGTGTTCCTGTTGGGGCGTTTGTTGTAGGTGAAAAGGCTGATGGGGCTTTAGTACCAGGTGATCATGGAACAACTTATGGTGGAAATCCATTCGCAGCAGCGGCGATCAATGCAGTATTTGACCAGTTTGAGAAGTTACAGGTTCCAGAACATGCAAAAGAAATCGGAGCTTACCTGTGGGATAAATTAGAAGAGTTAAAAGAGAGATATGACTGTATCACAGGACATCGTGGAATTGCATTAATGCAAGGACTTGAATTTGATACAGATCATCCAGTTGGAGATATCGTTAAGAAAGCACTGGAGAAAGGATTGATTATAATTTCTGCAGGAAATAATGTCATTCGTTTTGTACCGCCGCTTGTGATTGAAAAAGAACATGTAGATGAGATGATTTCTATTTTAGAAGACTGTATTGCATAGAATGTATAAAAAAGACCTCTATGGAAAAACTATCCGTAAAAAGATAGTTTTTCATGGAGGTTTTTATATGTTTGGATTGATCATTGCATTGATTTCAGGAGCTTTAATGAGTATTCAAGGTGTATTTAACACAGAAGTAACTAAACAAAGCAGTACATGGACAACGAGTACATTTGTACAGGCAACAGGATTTCTCGCATGTTTGTTGATCTGGTTGATCGCTGAGAGGGAGCAAAGTTTTACGATGCTTTTAAAGGTCAGCCCAAGATACCTTTTATTAGGAGGAGTGATCGGAGCTGCAATCACATTTACAGTGATCAAAAGTGTGGCAAGTTTAGGACCTGCACAGTCAGCAATGCTGATCGTCGCATCACAAAGTGTTGTTTCCTATCTGATCGAGGTTTTCGGTCTGTTTGGTGTGGAAAAAACAGATTTTGCATGGGTAAAGCTTTTAGGAGTGGTTTTGTTTGTCACAGGATTGATAATATTTAAATGGAAATCATAAATATCTCTTGTAAAGTATTATAATTTTCGCTAAAATAGAAGTTAGATTTACATGTTCCAGACTCTTTGCATAAGACCGGGAGGTTTATGTTGTTTAGAAGAGTTAAAGTGATAACCATTTTGCTGATGGTTTTTATGATGTCCATTGGATGTAGCCGCAGGAAGGAAGTATCGATAGAACCAAAGAAGGAGACAAAGACAACGGCTGAGAAGTCTTCTTCTAAGGAAACTATTTATGTCTATGTATGTGGAGAAGTAAAACATCCAGGAGTTTATCGTTTTTCGAAAGGTGAACGTATTGTTTCTGCTGTGAAAGCAGCTGGTGGACTAACTAAGAAGGCTTCAGCAGAGAGTATTAATCAGGCAGAGAAGATGAAAGACGGGCAGCAGATAACGATTCCGTCAAAGAAACAGACAGCGAAGAATGAAGGATCTGATTCCAAAGCAGTGCAATCTTCCTCTGGAAAGATCAATATCAATACTGCAGGTGTCAAGGAGTTGATGACGCTTTCAGGGATAGGGGAAGCGAAGGCTTCTGATATTATCTCTTATCGAGAGGAACATGGCCCTTTTTCTGATATTTCAGATATTATGAAGATTCAGGGAATTAAAGAGGGGATATATCATAAGATCAAAGACAAGATAACAATATAATTTTAGAGGTGAAAAAATGAGGAAGGTCTTAGTTGTTGATGATGAAAAACTAATCGTGAAGGGCATCAAATTCAGTCTGGAACAAGATGAGATGCAAGTAGATTGTGCTTATGATGGAGAAGAAGCATTAGAGAAAGCCAAAGAGAATCAATATGATATTATTCTTCTTGATGTAATGCTTCCAGGACTGACTGGGTTTGAGGTTTGTCAGGCAATTCGTGAATTCTCTAGCGTCCCGATCATTATGTTGACGGCTAAGGGAGAAGATATGGATAAGATTCTTGGCCTTGAATATGGGGCAGATGATTATATCACAAAGCCATTTAATATTCTGGAAGTAAAGGCAAGGATCAAAGCAATCTTACGTCGAAGCGCACATCACGATGTGAAAGAAGAAGAATCAGCAAAGGTTGTAGAATGCAGAGGTTTAAAGATTGACTGCGAAAGCCGCAGAGTGCATATTCATGGCAAAGAAGTGAACCTGACAGCGAAAGAATTTGACTTGTTAGAGTTACTGGTATTTCATCCAAACAAAGTATACAGCAGAGAGGATTTGTTGAATACAGTATGGGGATATGATTATCCGGGGGATGCAAGAACGGTTGACGTGCATATCCGAAGATTGAGAGAGAAGATCGAAGTGAATCCGGGAGTACCGGACTATGTACATACAAAGTGGGGGGTAGGTTACTATTTTCAGTCCTAAGAAGAACAGATTTGCCTTTTTACATAGTATGCAGTTCTTTATTTTCTTGTCAGTTTTCCTTCTGACGACATTGATATCAGTTTTATTTAGTAAGTTGTTAAATGATGGATATCGTCAGAAAACATATGACCAGAAAGTGGATAGTGTGGTCAGTCAGTGTAGCTGGCTTGGTGATCAGGTAGTTGGAGTCGATTTTCATTTAGATGATGGCTCCAACTCTCTTTCTAATCAGATTGATGAACTTGCAGCAAGTATGAATGGGCGGATCATCGTAATTAAGAATAATTATAAGATCATCAAGGATACTCATACAGATTTTCAGTCTAGATTCTTTTTAAATGATAATGTATTGGATGTTATGGATGGAAAGAAGACAAGGATTGTATCAGAGAGTGGAAAGTATATCGAAGTGATGGTTCCGATCGTATCAAAAGCTGGAAAGCAGAATCATATCCTGGGAGCTGTGCAGGCGACTGTGCCATCTGAGGATATGATGGGAGCAGTTACGGAGATGGAGCATCGCAGGAATATGCTGCTGGTAGCATGTATCATCTGTGGATTATCAATGGCAATGATCATTAGTTATCTGCTGACGAGAGATTTAAAGAAGATTCAGAGAGATGTTGATTTTATTGCGGCTGGTCATGAAGATGAATCCATTGAAGAGACAGGATTCCTAGAAGTACGCAGTATTGTGCAGCGTTTTAATGAGATTCTTGGAAGAATGCAGACGTTGGAAGATTCAAGACAGGAGTTTGTATCGAATGTATCGCATGAGTTAAAGACACCAATGACATCGATGAAAGTTCTTGCAGATTCCTTAATTCAGCAGGGAGATCAGGTTCCGGCTGAATTATATCGAGAATTCATGCAGGATATCGTTGCTGAGATCGACCGTGAGAACGTGATCATTTCAGATCTGTTATCTCTGGTGAAACTAGACAAGAAAGCAGCGCAGCTTCAGATCACAACAGTAAGTATCAATGAATTGTTGGAGATTATCATGAAGCGTTTAAAACCATTGGCTCTGCAGCGTAATATCGAATTGATCTTTGAAAGTTTCCGTCCGGTAACAGCAGAGATTGATGAAGTGAAGTTGTCTTTAGGGCTTACGAATCTGATCGAGAATGGTATCAAGTATAACAAAGATGATGGGTGGATCCGCGTGACACTGAATGCAGATCATAAGTATTTTTATGTGAAAGTTGCAGATTCTGGTGTTGGAATTCCTGAGGATTGCCAGGATCAGGTATTTGATCGTTTTTATCGCGTGGATAAAGCAAGATCAAGAGATACTGGAGGCACAGGACTTGGATTAGCGATCACAAAGAGCGTTGTTTCTCTTCATAATGGAGAGATTAAGTTATACAGTAAGGTTGGTGAAGGAACAACATTTACACTTAGAATTCCATTAAAGTATAAAGGCTAGGAGGAAGAGATGAAGAAAAGAAAATTATGCATGATCTTTTTGCTTTGTCTGGCTTTGATGGCTTTAGTGGCAGGATGCCGGTCAAAAAAAGAAACCAATGACCAAGGCAATCAAAAAGGAACAGCAATTTACTATACTAATAATGATGTTACGAAATTGATCATGAAGAAAGAAAATGTGGAGCTTGAGGGGAATCAGCAGCAGAAAGTGAAGATTTTATTAAAGAAACTTCAACAGACTCCAAAGAGTGATAAGATACGCTCAGTGATTCCAAAGAGAATTATGATCAATGGTGTATCAGTGAATACAAATATCGTTGAGATTGATTTTTCGACAGGGTATAAACGAATTTCAGAGAATAGAGATTTGATCTGCCGTGCTGGTATTGTATATACACTGACTCAGTTAAAAGATATCAATTATGTATCATTTTCAATTTCTGGAGAGCCAATGCTTGATACAGATGGTACAGCAATTGGTGCTCTTGGAAGAGATAGTTTTGTATTTGGTAAGTTGCCAATGAAATAATTTATGAAACAAAGACCGATGGTTCTTATATTTGCCGGAGTGTTATCCGGAACAGCCGTTGTATGGAATATTATGTCCATGACAGCGGCTTTTTATCTATTGACAGGTATTTGTCTGTTGGCGTCCTTGATTTTTAGTGATAGGCGTTATGGATGGGTTGTAGTTGGAATACTTGCAGGAATTTTATTATCGTTAGGTTTTAAGACTTCCATGAAACTTGATCTGATCCAGGTAAAGGAAAAGGCAACAGAATATACAATGGGAAGAGTTTTAGAAGTATCGAAAACAAAGAAGGGAAAGTTAGCAGTACTTTTAAAAAATAAAAATTTGGAGGGGAAGATCCTTTTATATACACCCGAGGATGAAAAGATCATTCCAGGAGATATTCTCCGGTTTCAAGGAGAATTAGAAGAATGGGAAGATGCAGCTAACCCTGGCCAATTTTCAAGCAGACATTATTATTTCAGTAAAGGAATTTACTATCATGTATATTCGAAAAATATTGAGATCGAAGGACATCAAAATATATATTTTCAGGAAAAGATCTTGCAATGTAGAGAGTACATGAAACATCAGTTAGAAATTCAATACAAAAATGAAGTAAGTGATTTCTTAAAGGGGATGTTAATAGGTGATAAAAATGGACTGAGTGATGAGGTTAAAGATGACTTTAAGGAAAGTGGATTAATTCATTTACTTGCGGTATCAGGACTTCATATATCGTTGGCAGGAAGAAGGGTATATAAATTGGTTCGCAAGTGGTGTGGAAATTTTGTAGTTGGTTCACTGGCAGGAATGACAGGCGCAGTGTTTTATTGTATTTTAACAGGTGGATCGGGATCGTCACTTCGTGCAGTGATGATGTTGGGTGTTTACTTCCTGTCAGAGATATTAGGAGAACACTATGATATGATGTCTGCAGGAGCTTTTGCAGGAATTGTCTTACTTATAATGTGTCCGTACAGAATCTATGATACGGGGTTTTTATATTCATTTACAGCAGTTTTTGTGATCGCAATCTATCAACTTGTTAAACCAAAGATGAAAGGTAAATATTATAAGTTGAAGGAATCTTTATCGTTTTGTATTTTTATCCAGATAGGGATGCTGCCATTGATCATATATTTTCAATATGAAGCTCCAGCTTTTTCTTTTCTTGCGAATGTAGCAGCAGTACCACTGGCAACGTGTGCTTTTACTTTAGCTTTTCTTTTGATTTTTTTGCCGTATACCGTATTTCATGAAGCAATCTCATGGATGATCCAAGGGGTTTTGTGGATTTCCAGACAGTCTTATGGGATGTTGACGATCGGACATGTACCATTTTTATGGGTACTCTTATTTTATTTTATGACCGGATTGTGGATATGGAAGAAAAATGGACAAAATCGACATATCAGGATCAGTCTGGCTTATGTTATCATGATCATTTTGATATGGATTCCAATGGCAAGAAGAAAGAGTCTGGCATTTCTTGATGTTGGGCAGGGAGATTGTTTTGTAGCAGATACGAAGTCTGGGGCGATCATATTTGATGGTGGAAGCAGCAGTGAAGATCAGGTTGGAAGATATCGGATTCTTCCGTATATGAAATATCTGGGGTATCAGAAGATTCAGATTGCGGTGATCAGTCATATGGATATCGATCATTATTCTGGGATCAAGGAATTACTTGAGATGGGGAAAATTAAGTATCTTGGGCTTCCGGAGATTCCAAAAGATGAGACAATGAAAAAGATCATAGGTATAGCGAAGAAACGAGGAACAACTATTTTTTATCTTTCAAGAGGAAGGCAGATCACTACAAAAGATGGAAGTTTGAAAGTGTTGCATCCTCAAAAGAACAGTCAGATGGAAAAGAATGCGGCATCGTTGGTAATGCAGGGAAAAATACTTGGATATCGGGTGCTGTTAACGGGAGATGTGGAAAAAGAAGGCGAAGAAGAACTATTATTAGAAGAATTGGAAAGAGCAGATATATTAAAAGCAGCACATCATGGGTCAAAAAATTCCACGAGTAATGAATTTTTACAAAAGGTTCAGCCGAAACAGACGGTCATCTCTTGTGGAAAACAAAATAGATATGGACACCCACATTTAGAAACTATCCACAGACTACAGACATATCACACAAAGATTTATAGAACAGATCGAAGTGGTGCGATTATTTTTTTCAAAAGAAGAGATGGTTGAAAATCTTCCAAAAAAAAGGTATACTATCAAAAGCTATAGAAAGAGATGCAAAGAATATGAAGAAAATATTAGAAGATATCAAGACAAATACATACGAACGTTTTTATCTATTCTACGGGGAAGAAAAATATATGATCTCCCAGATGAAAAACCAGTTAAAAAAAGCATTAGTTTCAGAAGATGATACGATGAACTATTCTTATTTTGAAGGAAAAAGGGCTGATGCGATAGAGATTGTTGAACTTGCTAAAACACTGCCGTTTTTTAGTGATCATAGGTTTTTGATCTTGGATGAAACAGGACTTGGAAAGAAAAGTGATGATACGTTTATTGAAGGATTAAAGGAAGCCTCGGATACAAGTGTTGTGCTTTTTATAGAAGATAGTGTAGATAAGCGTTCAAAGATTTATAAATTTCTTTCGAAGGAAGGACATGCGGTATGTTTTGAATCTGCTGGAGATAAAGAATTATCCAGATGGCTGGCTTCATTGCTTAAGAAAGAAGGAAAACAGATGTCATCTGCAACAATGCGAAGTTTTTTATATCGCTGTGGATCTGATATGTATACTTTGAAAAATGAATTAGAGAAATTGATCTCCTATGTTGGAGAGAGAGAAGAAATTACGATCCGTGATCTGGAAGAGTTGACATCTTCTCAGACGACAAATCAGATCTTTGTGATGCTTGAGGCAATTGCGAGAAAGCAAAGAGAAAAAGTATTGACACTATATTATGATTTGATCGAGTTAAAGGAATCACCATTTGGAATTCTGGCATTGTTAGTCAGACAGTGTAATCAGCTGCTTCAGGTGAAAGATTTAGATTGTCTTGGAAAGAGCAATGGGATGATCGCAAAGCAGATGAAAGTTCCAGCATTTGTTGCAGGAAAGTTAAAAGATCAAGCGAAAATGTTTTCAATGGATACACTCAGAGATATGATCGAAGCATGTGCAAAAACTGATGAATCAATTAAAACAGGAAAGATCAGTGACAGAGTTGGGGTAGAACTATTGTTGATCCAGTTCAGTCAGAAATAAATCAATCAATTTAAGATAGAAGAAGTCTAGTATAATAAAAATGATGAAAAAAAAGAAGCCTGACGGTGGCTTCTTTTTTTCGGGTTAATTTTATTAAAATTCGTTTCTTGATATCTGATTAAGCAATAGCGTTAACGGCTTTAGATAAACGAGCAATCTTTCTAGAAGCTGTATTCTTGTGGAAGATTCCTTTAGAAGTAGCTTTGCTGATTTCAGAAATGCAAGCTGTTAAAGCTTCAGAAGCTGCTGCTTTATCGTTAGCTGCGATCGCTGCTTCTACTTTTTTGATATATGTTTTAACTTTAGTTTTGATTGCTTTATTTCTTTCTGTTTTTGTGTTGATAACTTTGATTCTTTTTTTTGCTGATTTAATATTTGCCAAAGTGGGCACCTCCAATATGATAACTTAAATTTCTTTCTTTTCTTGAATCTTGTCTATAGCGAGACACGGTTAGCTATACACAAAACATACTGTTATATCTTATAGAAAATGATTGAATTTGTCAATATCTTTGGGGAAAAAATGTAATATTTTTTTAAAAACAATTACATACTAGAGAAAAAAGGAGGCAAAATCAATGCAAAATCGTACAGATCTGGCACTGGAATTAAAAGAAGAGAAGAATATTGGCTCTGCACAGTCAGGAATTATCGTAAAGACAAGAATTGATACAACGAATCATATAAAAGAAACAAAGATCATCATCAAAAACAAAAAAGGGGAGGACTCTTTAGGAAAACCAAAGGGAACCTATATTACGATCGAAGCGAAAGATCTGTCAACAAACGATGGTAGTTTTCATAAAGAAATGAGTGAAGCATTGTTTTTAAATTTAAAGGAAATGTTAAACAAAAAGAAAAAAATACTGATCGCAGGACTTGGAAATGCTGATGTGACAGCGGATTCGTTAGGGCCTAAAGTTGTGAACAATCTATATATTACAAGACATTTGCAAAAAGAGGGGATTGGAAATTATCAATTTGAACTAAGTGCGATCGCACCGGGGGTTATGGCACAGACGGGAATTGCACCGGGTTCAGGTGTTGGAAACCATAGAAATGAGATTACACAGCATACGATTGGTGTTCCAGTTCTTGCAATTGGTGTTCCAACGGTAATTTCTGTTCCAGCGATCATTCATGACGTTTTTGGAGAAAAATCTCTGGAAAATGTTTCTGAAAATATTGATGAAGAATTTATTTCCATGCATGTTACACCAAAAAATATTGATGAATCTATGAAACGGATCAGTTATACGATATCTGAAGGAATCAATCATTTACTGCATAATTAAAATATGAATGAATACAATGAAAGTATGGAGAAAAGAAAGAGATGGATATTGAGCATTATGATCGGTTGTTTTCTGATCATTTTTTTCAGTCAGAAGATCAATGTGCAGGGAATGGTTTTAGAATTCATGGATCATTATTATCATGGGATCATGACAGGATTTTTTCCGGCAGTATCTAAGAAGGAAGTGACATTTTCGGGAAATATTCTATCGGACATGGTCCGTATGTATTATCAGGAAACAGTACCAATCTTACAATATCGCACAGATTATAAGGATAAAAAAGAAGAAGATCTAGTACAGCAAGATTATTATTTTCAGGATGATGAAACAACGGATGAGGTGGTAGAGGAGGTAAAAAAAGAAGAAAAGTTGTTTCATGCAAAAAAATGGGAAAATTCAAAATATTTAAGAAAATATATTTATCAGATCGACAGTACGACAATGGCGACAGAAAATGAGTTAAATGGAAAAGTTTTATTAAACACGAACTTAAAATTAAGGAAATCTGATGAACCGCAGATTTTAATTTATCATACACATGGGAGTGAGGCATACCGTGGCAGCAGGAAAGGAAGAAAATCAGATACTGTGATCGGTGTTGGAGATGTTTTAACGAAGAGATTGGAGCAAAAAAATATCAAGGTTGTACATGATCGTAACATTTACGATGTAAAAAACGGAAAAGAGGAGCGATCCAAGGCTTATAATTATGCAGCAACTGCAATTGAAAAGAATCTAAAAAAATATCCATCCATTCAGGTTGTGATCGATCTGCACAGGGATGGAGTCAATGAATCGACAAAACTTGTGACGAGACAAAATGGAAAGAGAATGGCGCAGATCATGTTTTTTAATGGAATGAGCCGTACAGCAACAAATGGAAATATCAAATATTTAAAGAATCCAAATAAGCAGACAAATCTTGCGTTCAGCCTGCAATTGCAAGCACAGGCTGCTTTGAAATACCCTGGATTTACACGAAAAATTTACGTAAAAGGATATCGTTATAATCTGCACTACAGAGGAAGAAGCTTGTTAGTGGAAGTTGGTGCGCAGAATAATACGTTATCAGAAGCAAAAGCGTCTATGAGTTTACTTGCTGAATTATTAAATAATGTGTTATACTAAAATGGAGTGTCTGAAAAGACATATGTACTTGAAATATAATTAGGAGGAACTTATGGCAATAGATCAGAGTAAAATACGAAATTTTTGTATTATCGCACATATAGATCACGGAAAATCAACATTAGCAGATCGAATCATTCAGATGACAGGAACATTAACGGATCGAGAGATGCAGGAGCAGGTTCTTGATAACATGGATCTTGAAAGAGAACGTGGGATTACGATCAAATCGCAGGCAGTACGAATTGTTTATAAAGCTGACGATGGGGAAGAATATATTTTTAACTTGATCGATACACCGGGACACGTGGACTTTAATTATGAAGTATCACGAAGTCTTGCAGCATGTGAGGGAGCAATCCTTGTTGTCGATGCTGCACAGGGAATAGAGGCACAGACATTGGCAAATGTTTATCTTGCGATTGATCACGACTTAGAAGTTATGCCGGTTATCAACAAGATCGATCTTCCGAGTGCAGATCCAGAGCGTGTTAAAGCAGAAATTGAAGATGTGATCGGAATCGATGCAGAAGATGCACCTCAGATTTCTGCAAAAAGCGGACTAAATGTAGAACAGGTATTAAAGCAGATCGTAGAGAAGATTCCATCACCAGAGGGCGATAAGAATGCACCATTACAAGGATTGATCTTTGACAGTATGTATGATGCATATAAAGGAGTTATCATCTTTACAAGGATCAAAGAAGGAACGATCAAAGTCGGAACAAAGATGAAGATGATGGCAACTGGAGAGAGTGCAGAAGTTGTAGAAGTTGGTACATTTGGGGCAGGAAGATTCAATCCATGTGATGAACTGACAGCAGGGATGGTTGGATATGTTACAGCCAGCCTTAAAAATGTACAGGGAACCAGAGTTGGTGATACGATTACAGATGCAGATGATCCATGTGCTGAACCACTTCCAGGATACAAAAAAGTAAATCCTATGGTATATTGTGGACTATATCCAACAGATGGAGCAAAATATCCGGATTTAAGAGATGCATTAGAAAAATTACAGTTAAATGATGCAGCACTACAATTTGAAGCAGAGACATCCGTTGCGTTAGGATTTGGATTTAGATGTGGATTTCTTGGATTATTGCATTTAGAGATCATTCAGGAACGTTTAGAGAGAGAATATAACTTGGATCTTGTAACAACAGCACCAGGCGTTATTTATCGCGTATATAAGACGGATGGAAGTATGATCGAATTAACGAATCCATCCAATCTTCCAGATCCATCCGAGATCGACCATATGGAAGAACCGATCGTAACAGCAGAGATCATGGTAACTTCTGAGTTTGTTGGAGCGATCATGGGATTATGTCAGGAAAGACGAGGCGTATATCTTGGAATGGAGTATATGGAAGAGACAAGGGCATTACTTCGTTATGAACTTCCATTAAATGAAATCATTTATGATTTCTTTGATGCATTAAAATCACGTTCCAGAGGTTATGCATCCTTAGATTACGAAATGAAAGGATATCAGACATCAAGACTTGTAAAATTAGACATTTTGATCAACAAAGAAGAAGTTGATGCGCTTTCTTTCATTGTACATGAAGATACCGCGTATGAGCGTGGACGTAAGATGTGTACAAAATTAAAAGAAGAAATTCCAAGACATATGTTTGAAGTACCGATTCAGGCAGCGATTGGAAGTAAAGTCATTGCAAGAGAAACTGTCAAAGCAATGAGAAAAGACGTTCTTGCCAAATGTTACGGTGGAGATATCTCCCGTAAGAGAAAGCTGTTAGAGAAACAGAAGAAAGGAAAGAAACGAATGCGTCAGGTAGGAAATGTTGAAATTCCACAGGAAGCATTCATGAGTGTTCTGAAGTTAGATGAAGACTAATACGATTGAGCTTTATATTCATATTCCATTTTGTAAAAGTAAGTGCAGATATTGTGATTTCTGTTCCTTTCGGGCAGAGGAGGAAACGATCCATGCATACCTGGGGAAACTAAAAGAAGAACTGATTTTCTGGGGAAAGAAATTAGCAGCACGAGACGTTGTAACCGTCTTTATTGGAGGCGGAACGCCATCATATCTTAGAAGAGAAGATATTCAAATGATTTGTGAAACTATATTTGAACATTTTCATATTTGTGAGGATGCTGAGATTACGATTGAAGCGAATCCAGGAACAGTAGATTTAAAAAAACTATGTACATATAGGGAAAATGGGATCAACAGGATTAGTTTTGGATTGCAGTCAACAGTGAAAGAAGAGTTGGAGTATCTGGGAAGAATTCATACCTATGAAGAATTTTTACAAAGTTTCGACTGGGCAAGACAAGCTGGATTTTTGAACATCAATGTTGACTTGATGAGTGCGGTGCCGAAACAAACATTAACTTCTTATGAAGAGAATTTAAGAAAAATAGCTAAACTTTCTCCAGAACATATTTCTGCGTATAGTCTGATCATTGAAGAGGGAACACCTTTTTACGAAGATAACAAGTTAGAGGAACTTCTTCCATCAGAAGAAGATGAAGTTTTAATGTATCGAATGACAGAAAAGATTTTAAACGAATATGGTTATGACAAATATGAGATTTCAAATTATGCAAAGCCAGGTTTTGAAAGCAGACATAATCTTGGGTATTGGTCCCATATTCCGTATTTGGGAGTGGGGCTTAATGCTTCTTCGTATCTGGATGAGAAACGTTTTGAGAATCCCTCCGATATGAAAGACTATTTAGAGATTCAATCGTTCGGAGATGCATATGAAGGAGCCCGTTCGTTATCAGTTTATGAACAGATGGAAGAATTTATGTTTCTTGGACTTCGAAAGACGAAAGGCATTTCGAAGAAAGAGTTTATAGAACGTTTTGGCTGCTCCATGGATTCTGTCTATGGAAAGCCATTGATAGAATCCATGAAACAAGGCATGATGAAAGAAGAAGGAGACCGAGTTTTTCTGACGCAAGATGGTACCTTAGTCAGTAATCAGGTCTTATGTGAATTTTTATTTGACGAGGAAGTTTAAGGATACAAGTTTATCAAAGATCCATTAATTTTTTTAGATTGATCTGCCCCCAGCCCTGATGGTGTCTGGGGGTTTTTAATTTGTCGCAGTTTTTTCGCAGTTTCATTTTTATATCCTTATTGGTGTAAAAAGGATATTTTTCGAGCAGGAGAGCAAAAGAACCAGAGACGACAGGGGTTGCCATGGAAGTACCACTTTTGATAGTATAGCGGTTATTTAAGGAACACGAAAAAATATTTGTTCCAGGGGCAACAACATCCGGCTTCATAACGCAGGATGTTGTGGGACCGCGTCCGGAATATCCTGAAGAGAAGTGTTTTCTTCCGATCATTTGAAAATTATCGTCGCTGGAACCAACAGTGATGATTTTTGGACTATTTCCAGGAATTGAAATACTGTATGGTTTTGGACCATGGTTTCCGCCGGCAATACAAACAACAAGACCATCATCCCATAGGGCGTTGACATGTTTTAATAGTTCTTTGGAGGCTGAACTATCCTCGGAACCAGGACTTCCTATTGAGATGTTAACGATACGGATCTGATAGGAGCGATGATACTCATGAATCCAGTCAAGACCCTGTAAGAAGGCGCTTTGAACACCGTTCCCTGAGGCATCCAGTACTTTTAAAGAAACGATATGGGATTTTGGAGCAATCCCCAAATAATCGGAACCAAATGTTGCAGAGGAAGCTGCGATGCCGGTAATATGAGTCCCATGTCCATTATCGTCATAGCTGAAAGATTTGGAATGAACAAAATCTACAAATTTGGCGATCCGTGTGGAATGCGGAGAGAAATCTTTATGTGGGAAAAGGCCAGTATCAAGATAGGCAATACCGATACCTTCTCCAAGAAAACCATGCTGATGGGCAAGATCAGCATGGATTTGTTTTGAAACAGAAATCTGCATGGAAAGTTGCCTTTCATACTTTATATTATTAGAATACGCAGAATAAAAGATGAGGGGAACAAGAAAAAGGCCCTCTGCAGGACCTTTTAATGTAAAAATATTTAGTTAAATCCGATAAATCTACGAGCTGCTTTATACATAGCAATCGTAGCTTTTCTTCCAACATATCCAGGCAGATTTACTGCACAACTTGTAATATTATGACGGATCTTACGATACAGACGTTTGTCACTATCATATAAATATTTCCATAATTCTTTTCGCATCTTTAAATGCTCTTTCTGTCCAGATTTTACAGAGATCACGGAAGAAATACACATGATAATGGAAAGATAATGTCTCATATAACGTTCTAATGGCTTACTTACAAGATTAAACTGAGTCATATAATCAATCATGATATAAGTAACTTTAAACTGCTGGTCGATACGTTTGATCATATTTGTCTCATTGACAGACTGATCATCACGTCCAATGAAATAACGATAGAAGTTAACATCCAGATAATACATTGTTTTTACATATGGAAGAGGTTTGAATACATAAATATTATCCACATAGAATGTATGCTCTGGAAGCTCTAGATCGCATTCACGAAGCAGTGCAGTACGATAAATGACAGAGTGCATTAAAATATACTGGCTGACAGGGAAACGTCCAACATCATCCCAGCAAAAGATCTGATCTTTTGGGATTGCATGACGATAATGAATAACAGTTTTTTTCTTGGCTCCCTGTTTTTCATATACATAGTTAGAAAGCAGCATATCAAGGACAGTTCCCTGTTTGTAGAAATTCGCAAGAGTATCAAGGATTTCTCCATAAGCATATTCATTTACCCAGTCATCACTATCAACAACCTTCAGGTAAATACCCGTGGCATTTTTGATTCCTGTATTCACTGCACCACCATGCCCTTTATTTTCCTGGTGAATTGCACGGCAGATGTCAGGATATTTTTTTTCATATTCATCTGCGATCGCAGCAGTGTTATCGGAAGATCCGTCATTAACGATCAGAATCTCTACCTGATCACCACCTGGTAATAAGGTGTCAATGCAGTGTCTCATATATTCCTGAGAGTTGTAGCAAGGTACAACAAAGGATATTAATTTCATAAAAACCTCCTGTTTTTCAATACGGTTAACATTACTATTATATATGTTTTTTTACAAATTAGCAAAGAGTTTCCCATTCTTCATAAAGTTCTTCCAAAGAAGAAGCGATGGAAGCCTGCTCATTGCTAAGTTCCATTAATTTCGCAGGATCAGAAGCATTTTCAGGTAAAGACATAGCTTCTGAAAGTTCTTCTTGTTTCGTTTCCAACTCTGTGATCTGCTCTTCGACTTTTTTAAGACGATTTTCTTTTTTTCTCTGTTTGGCTTGTTCTTCTTTTTGCTGTTTCCAATCGAGTTTGGATTCTGTATCAACAGAAACGGAGGAAGCAGTAGAAGAAGTAAGAGATGCCTTTTCTTTTTCCTTCTGAGCAATATAATCCTGATAATTTCCAGGATAAGAAGTTAATCCATGATCAGAGATTTCCAAGATTCGTGTTGCAGTTTTATTGATAAAATAACGATCATGTGAAACATAAAGGATCGTTCCAGTATAAGCATTCATTGCAGATTCCAGAATCTCCTTAGACTGAATATCTAAATGGTTTGTAGGCTCATCAAGAATCAGAAAATTCGCATGAGACAACATTAATTTTGCAAGAGAAACACGTCCTTTTTCTCCACCGCTTAAAGAGGAGATCGGGCGGAAAACGTCTTCTCCATAAAATAAAAATGCAGCCAAAGTATTGCGGATCTTTGTGTTATTAAGATCTGGATAAGCATCTGAAATTTCATCAAAAATCGTTTTGGAATCATCTAAGTTATCTTGTGCCTGGTCATAGTATCCAATGGAAACTCCAGCTCCAAGGCTGATCGTACCGCCATTATTACTGATTTTTTTGCAAATGATCTTTAACAGTGTTGTTTTACCAGTTCCGTTTGGTCCGATCAGGGCAACGCGTTCTTCACGAAAAATATCAGCACTTAATCCATGGAATAATGATTTGTTTCCAAAAGATTTGGATACATCTTTTAAAGTCAGAACATCATTCCCACTGATGATCTCTGGTTCAATGCTAAGACGCATATCAGCATTATATTCCGTAGGTTTCTCCAATACATCAATCTTATTTAAAGCTTTTTCACGGCTTTCTGCCCGTTTGATTGATTTTTCACGATTGAACTGTTTTAATTTTTTGATAACTTCTTGTTGATGTTTGATCTCTTGTTGCTGATTTTTGTATTCTTTTAAACGGATTGCTTTGATCTGATCACGTTTTTCGATAAATGTTGTATAATTTCCATCAAACAGCATGGAGTGTCCTTGGTCGATCTCCATGACCTTATTGACAATCTTATCAAGAAAATAGCGGTCATGAGATACGATGATCACAGCTCCTTTGTAATGAGACAGGTAATTTTCAAGCCACCTTATGGAATCAACATCCAAGTGGTTTGTTGGTTCGTCAAGAAGCAGAATATCAGGATTTTTAAGCAGTAACTTACCAAGAGCAACACGAGTTCTTTGACCTCCAGATAAAGTGTTGATCTCTTTTGTGAAATCTTCTTCAGAAAAGCCAAGTCCTTTTAAGATTCCTGTGATCTCACTTTTGTATGCAAAACCATTTAATTGCTCAAATCTATGAGTAGCATTTGTATACTGGTTCATTTTTTGTTCTAGTGCATCACCGGTCAGATGTTTCATTTCCTGTTCATAGGTACGCATCTGTTCATCTAATTCAATGACTTCTTTTTTGACGGAAAGAAGTTCATCAAAAATTGTATGGTGGAATGTATGATCTTGATGTTGGGCAAGATAGCCAATGCTTGCGTCTTTCTTTAAAGAAATTTCACCTTCATCATAAGAGATTTCACCAATCAATATTTTTAAAAGTGTCGATTTTCCGGCACCGTTATATCCGATGATCGCCAGCCGGTCGTTTTCATTTAAGTGAAATGAGATATTCTGCAAGACTGGTTTTTCGACAAATGTTTTGCAGATATTCTGGCATGATAATATCATTAAGATACCCCTTTCAAATTTTTTATTATAGACATTATTTCTCAGAATACCATATTTTTTGAAAAAATGAAATATTTTCATGACGGAAAGATTGACAGTTATTAGACAATCTTATATAATTATAAGCGAAATAAAGATTTTGGAGGAATAAAATGGCAAACTCAGATAAGAATATTTCCTCAGCAGTTATCAAACGACTTCCTAGGTATTTCAGATATTTAGGAGCGTTAAAAGCGAAGAATATTACAAGAATCTCTTCAAAAGAATTAAGTGAACAGATGATGGTAACAGCATCGCAGATTCGTCAGGACCTTAACAATTTTGGTGGATTTGGGCAGCAGGGATACGGATATAATGTAGATAATCTGTATACAGAGATTGGTAAGATCTTAGGTCTGGATAAGAGAAATGACATGATCATTGTTGGAGCCGGAAATCTTGGACAGGCTCTTGCGAATTATCAGTCTTTTAATGAAGATTATGGATACAAAGTCATGGCACTTTTTGATGTGAATCCAAAGCTGATCGGAATTTCTGTCCGTGGAGTGAAAGTTCTTGATACAGATGAACTAGAGAACTTTATCAAAACACATGGAATTAAGATCGCTGCACTGACAATTCCGAAGGATCAGGCACCTGCGATCGCAAAGAAGATGGCAGAATGGGGAATTAAAGGATTCTGGAATTTTGCACCGATCGATCTTCATTTACCAGATAATGTTACAGTAGAGAATGTACATTTAGCAGAAAGTCTGATGACGTTAACATACAATGTCCACAACCGTGAAGAGAGTGAGAACGAATAGCAGGTAAGAAGATGATTGCTGGAATAGGAACAGATCTCGTAGAGATATACCGGATAGAAGAGATGATTCTTCGAGGAAGACATCTTTCAAGAATTTTTACGACAACTGAATTAGCATATGCAAAAGACAATGCTACGACTTTAGCTGGCAATTTTGCTGTAAAAGAAGCCGTTTCCAAAGTATTTGGAATCGGCTTTTTCGGTGTGGAACCATATGAGATTGAAGTGTTGAGAAATGAATCAGGTGCGCCATATGTCAAATTATATGGAAAGGCGAAAGAGATAGCAAAAGATAAACAAGTTTCAAGAATTCATGTATCGATCACGAATACAAGAGAATTTGCACAAGCTTTTGCGATAGGGGAATGCGTATGAGATATGTATTAAAGAATCAGGAGATGCAAACGGTCGATCATGAGACGATTCATGGAATAGGAATTCCGGGACTTGTATTGATGGAAAGAGCATCTAAAGCAGTTGCAGATAAGGCTGCACAGATAGCAGATCATTCACAGAGGATATTGATCATTTCAGGAATTGGCAATAATGGAGGAGATGCACTTGCTTGTACGAGAATTTTGTTGGAGCAGGATTATTTAGTGGATTATATGATCGTTGGTAATATAGAAAAAGCTTCAGCAGATCTGAAATTACAGCTTCAGATACTTAAGAATCTAGGCTATTTTCCGATAGATTGTGAAGATGTAAATTTTCATGAATATGATCTTTTGATCGAAGGGATTTTTGGAGTTGGACTTTCTAGAGAAGTTGGTGGTGTTTATAAAGAAGTCATTGAACGGATCAATGCATGTGGTAAGCCTGTGATCGCAATTGATATTCCATCTGGAATCAGTGGAGATAGTGGAAAGATTCTTGGATGTGCAGTGCATGCGTCATCAACAGTTACATTTGGTGGATATAAAAGAGGTCATTTATTATATCCAGGACGAGAATATTGTGGAGATATTAAACTGGTATCCATAGGATTTCATGACCAGACGATCAAAAAGTATGCGACAGGATATATATTAGAGGAAAGTGATCATTTAATGCCAGAAAGAAAAGCATATTCCAATAAAGGAAGCTATGGGAAGATTTTGATCATTGCTGGAAATGAAACAATGTCAGGAGCTGCATGTTTTGCAGCAGAGGCAGCACTTCGGATGGGTGCAGGACTTGTGAAAGTGCTTTCTGATGCTGGAAATCGTCAGATTTTACAGACAAGACTTCCAGAAATTTTATTTGGAGAACGAAAAGATTTAGAAGAATCTTTAGAATGGTGTGATTGTATCTTGTTTGGCCCAGGAGTTGGTGTCAGTGAAGAAATGAAAGAAATGTTAGAGATGGTTTTGAAAAAAGGAAAAAAACCATTGGTCATTGATGCAGACGGATTAAATATAATCAGTAGATTTAACATGAAAATTGATTATCCATATGGGACGATCATGACTCCACATTTGATGGAGGCAGCAAGATTGATGTCATGTGATATCACACAGATCAAAGAAGATCTATGTCAGAGTGCACAAGATCTTGCAGAGAAATATCATTGTACAGCTGTTTTAAAAGATGCAACAACTATCGTTGCACGAGAAGATGATTTGGTGTATATTAATCAAAGCGGAAATGATGGAATGGCGACTGGAGGAAGTGGAGATATTCTTGCGGGAATGATCACAGGCCTTTTGGGGGAAGGATTATCTGTTCATGAGGCAGCAGTTCACGGAGTTTATCTTCACGGTCTTGCAGGAGATCATGCAAAGCATGATCTGGGCGCTTACAGCATGATCGCATCAGATATTATTGCTCATATAAAGGACGTTACAGGAGGAAATTATGAACCAGTACTATAGAGTGCATGCAGTTATTGATCTGGATGCAATCTGTCATAATATAAGAGAAGTAAAACGTGTAGTTGGAGAAGGTGTGAAAGTAATGCCAGTGATCAAAGCTGACGGATACGGACACGGAGCAGTTCCAATTGCAAAAGAATTAAATAAGATCGGAGTTGATGCATTTGCCGTTGCAATCCTAGAAGAAGGGATCACACTTCGAAACAATGGAATCAGACAGCCAATTTTGATTTTAGGATACACATCAGAATATCAGTACAGCTCATTGATTCAGTATGAGATCGAGCCAACCGTATTCTGCTATGAGATGGCAGAGTCCTTATCAAAGATCGCGCAGGCACTAGGCAAAGATGCGAAGATTCATATCAAACTGGATACAGGAATGAACCGTATCGGATTTAAACCAACCAAAGAATCTGTAGATAGCATAGAGAAGATCGCCAAATTACCAAATATCAAGATTCAAGGAATCTTTACACATTTCGCATGTGCAGACGAGGCGGATAAAACAGAAACTTATGAGCAGGAACGAAAATATGATCAGTTTATTACGTGGCTTGAGGAAAGAGATATCTATATTCCGATCAAACACGTATCAAACAGTGCATCGATCATTGATCTGGATGGATTTAGAAAAGATATGGTACGTTCAGGAATCATTACTTATGGATTATATCCATCAGAAGAAGTTTCAAAAGATGTATTGGATTTAAGACCAGCAATGGAATTAAAGACACACATTGTATATATCAAAGAAGTGGAGGCAGGAGAAGGAATCAGTTACAATCACACATATGTAACTGATAAGAAGACAAAGATCGCAACTATCCCAGTAGGATATGCAGACGGATACCCAAGATCACTCTCTTCCAAAGGAAAAGTATTGATCCGTGGGCAGTATGCACCGATCATTGGAAGAATCTGTATGGATCAGTTTATGGTTGACGTGACAGATATTGAAGGTGTATCTGTGATGGATGAAGTAACTTTAGTCGGACACGATGGCAATAAAATGTTGACCGTAGAAGAAGTTGCAAATGAAGCAGGATCTTTTAATTATGAATTTGTCTGTGGGATTGGGAAACGTGTTCCACGAGTATACATTCGAAACGGAGAGATGAAAGAAGCAGAATATTTTGAAAAATAAGGAATACTTTTGAAAGAATTGTAAATACTCTTCATACAATATTTAAAAAGAAATGGAGAGTGTTTATGCTTATGGTAATTAAGCGAGGCGATATATTTTATGCAGATTTAAGACCGGTTGTTGGTTCAGAACAAGGCGGTATCCGTCCTGTGATCGTATTGCAAAATGATGCGGGAAATAAATATAGTCCAACGATTATCTGTGCAGCGATCACAAGCAAGATGAACAAGGCAAAGTTGCCGACTCATGTACCGATCGACTGCCACAGATGTGAATTAGAAAAAGATTCTGTGATTTTGTTAGAACAGATCCGGACAATCGATAAAAGTCGTTTAAGAGAAAAGGTATGCCATTTAAATTGTACATTCCTAAAACAAGTGGATCATGCACTAAAGATCAGTTTAAGTCTTGATACATAACAGGAATCTTGGATATATTGACCTTTTTTCTTAGAAATGATATATTTAAGTTTGTATAGTCTTAATTTCTAGAAGATAAAAGGAGAAAAAAAAGAAATGGAAGGATTTACTCCCTCGGTGCTTATGATGATCATTTTAGCAGTTATCATCGGATTTGCAGTTGGGTGTTTTTTCATGAAACAAAGAGAGAAGATCAAAGAAGCAAAGAAAAAACTGCACACATCAGAACAAGAACATGAAGAGGATGAAGACAATGAATATGAAGAAGAGATCATGAACATTGTTAACGAAGGACATGAGCAAGGTGCGATCATGGAAGGGGAAGCCCGCATGATCACGAATATTTTCGAATTTGGAGATAAAGATGTTACAGATGTTATGACATCAAGAAAGAAGATTGATGCGATTGATGTAAACATGTCCGTAGAGAAAGCATTAAATTATATGTTAGATGAGCCATATTCAAGATACCCATTATATGAAGATGACATTGATAACATTGTAGGAGTGCTTTATTTAAAAGATGTGATCGATGCATATCTTAATCAGAAAGAAGCAACACTTTCTGATATTGCAAGAGAGCCGTTTTTTGTTCATCAGACGATGAATTTATCGGTGCTTTTTCAGGAGATGCAGACCAAGAAGATTCATATGGCGATCGTTATTGATGAATATAGCCAGACAGAAGGTATTGTATCTATGGAAGATATGTTAGAGGTCATAGTAGGGAATATTTTAGACGAATATGATGTCGAAGACCGTAATATCACCAAGATCGGATGGGCAGATATCTATCTTGTACGTGGAAGTACGAGACTGGAAGAACTTGAGGATACATTAGGAATCGAATTTGACGTTGAAGATATTGAGACACTCAATGGATTTTTAATTGATCAGCTGGGACATTTACCAGAAGACAATGAAGAAATAGAAATTATCTACCAAGGATATTCCTTTAAATCTGTTGATATTCATGACAACATGATTAGACAGGTAAAGGTAGAAAAAAGGAAAAGGAAGGAAGAAGAAGATGTCAGGACACAGTAAATTTGCGAACATCAAACACAAAAAAGAAAAAAATGATGCGAAAAAAGGAAAGATTTTCACAGTCATTGGAAGAGAAATTGCAGTAGCCGTTAAAGAGGGTGGACCAGATCCAGACAACAATAGCAGATTACGTGATGTCATTGCAAAAGCAAAAGCAAATAATATGCCAAATGACACGATCGAACGTGGTATCAAAAAAGCTGCTGGAGATGCAGATTCTGTTAATTATGAGCAGATTACATATGAAGGATATGGACCAAGCGGAGTTGCGATCATCGTAGATACATTAACAGATAACAAAAACCGTACAGCATCTAATGTAAGAAATGCTTTCACAAAAGGAAATGGTAACGTAGGAACACCAGGATGTGTATCTTATATGTTCGAGAAGAAAGGACAGATCATCATTTCTAAAGAAGAATGTGAAATGGATGCAGACGATCTTATGATGATGGCATTAGATGCCGGAGCAGAAGACTTCAACGAAGAAGACGACAGCTTTGAAGTATTGACAACACCAGAAGACTTCAGTGCAGTCAGAGAAGCTTTAGAGAAGGAAGAAATTCCTATGGCAGATGCCAGTGTCACAATGATCCCTGGTACTATGGTCGAACTTACAAGTGAAGAAGATATTAAGAGTATTCAGAAAACATTAGATCTTCTTGATGAGGATGACGATGTGCAAGAAGTGTATACTAACTGGGATGAATAATCTGTTATAGATTTTATAGAATATAAAATAATAAGAACCTTAACTCAATGCATATATAATAAATGCTGGGAGTTAAGGTTCTTTTTTGCTATGATATTTGAAATTTATAATATCAATTATTACTGTTACTAAGTAATCTTCGAACACCTATAAAACTATGCATTCTCAAGTGCTTCTTTCAGATCATTGATAATATCTTTTGCACTTTCAATTCCAACAGATAAACGGATCATTCCAGGAGAAACACCAGCTTCTCTTAACTGTTCATCATTCATCTGGCGGTGTGTATGGCTAGCTGGGTGAAGTACCATCGTTTTGGATGCAGCAACATGTGTCGCAATATTTGCTAATTTTAAGCCATCCATAAAGCGTACTGCAGCATCACGTCCACCAGTCAGTTCAAAGGAAATAACACCACAGGTTCTTCCCTTATCCATATATTTTTGTGCTAATTCGTGATATTTATCATTAGGAAGTCCGGCATAAATAACATGAGATACTTTTTCATGAGCATCTAAGAATTCAGCAACTTTCTGAGCATTTTCACAATGACGTTCTACACGTAAAGGCAGTGTTTCTAATCCAAGATTTAATAAGAAACAGTTTTCAGGGGATGGAATGGAACCGAGGTCACGCATCAGCTGTGTTGTAGCTTTTGTGATATAAGCTTTCTTTCCAAATTGTTTTGTATAAACGACACCATGGTAAGATTCATCAGGTTCAGTAAGACCATGATATTTGTGTCCATAAGCGTCCCAGTCAAAGTTTCCGCTGTCAATGATCGCACCGCCAACTTGAACGGCGTGTCCATCCATATATTTTGTTGTTGAATGTGTGACGATGTCAGCACCCCATTCAAAAGGACGACAGTTGATCGGTGTTGCAAAAGTATTATCAACGATCAATGGAACTTCATGTTCATGGGCAACCTTTGCAAATTTCTCAATATCAAGAATGACAAGTGCAGGGTTTGCAATCGTCTCTGCAAATAAAACTTTGGTATTCGGTTTGAATGCAGCGGCGATTTCTTCAGCACTTGCATCAGTATCAACGAATGTACAGTCAATTCCAAGTTTCTTTAATGTAACACCCAGAAGGTTAAATGTTCCACCATAGATCGTAGAAGCTGCAACAACATGATCTCCAGCCTCACAGATATTAAAGATCGCATAGAAGTTTGCAGCCTGTCCAGAAGAAGTAAGAAGTCCTGCAACACCTCCTTCAAGATCGGCAATTTTGGCAGCTACAGCATCGTTCGTAGGATTCTGAAGACGCGTATAGAAATATCCTTCTGCTTTTAGATCAAATAATTGTCCCATTTCATCGGTTGTATCATATTTGAAAGTAGTACTCTGATAAATAGGAAGTGCACATGGTTCTCCTTTCTTAGGAGTGTAACCAGAATGAAGACATTTTGTTTCCAAATCATAATGACTCATAATCATAATTCCTTTCTGTTATAAAAAATATGTATTAAATTATACCCGTAATTCCTAAAGAAAACAAGGGGAATAGAATTCAGATAATTTATTGAATTGACTAAAAAAAAAGAAAATTCGAGATTTTTTATATAAAAGAAAAACAACTTGACAAAAAAATTATTTTTATCACACAAACCAACAAAAACATTGAAAAACTTAACGAAGTTCTTAAGATAATTTGTTGTTTTATTTTTAACGATGTGCTAAAATAAAGATGTTATTTTTAATACTGAAAGGAGTTTCAACATGATTTATTCACATGAAGTAGAACAAATGTGTACAGTAGCTCAGGGTGTAAACCATGGAGCTGCCCCAATTCCTGAAGAAGCAAAATGGGTAAAAGCGAAAGATGTAACAGACATCTCAGGATTAACACATGGTATTGGTTGGTGTGCACCTCAGCAGGGAGGATGTAAATTAACTCTTAACGTTAAAGAAGGTATCATCCAGGAAGCATTAGTAGAAACAATCGGATGTTCAGGAATGACACATTCAGCTGCTATGGCATCTGAAATCTTACCAGGAAGAACAATTTTAGAAGCATTGAATACAGACTTAGTTTGTGATGCTATCAATACAGCAATGAGAGAATTATTCTTACAGATCGTATACGGAAGAACTCAGAGTGCATTCTCTGAAGAAGGACTTCCAATCGGTGCTGGTCTTGAAGACTTAGGTAAAGGATTAAGATCTCAGGTTGGTACAATGTACGGAACACTTAAAAAAGGTCCTCGTTACCTTGAAATGGCTGAAGGATACGTTACAGGTATCGCTCTTGATGCTGATGATGAAATCATTGGATACCAGTTTGTTAACTTTGGTAGAATGATGGACTTCATCAAAGCTGGAGACGATGCTCAGACAGCACTTGACAAGGCCAAAGGTCAGTACGGACGCGTTGATGACGCTGTTAAGATTATTGACCCAAGAAAGGAATAGGAGGTAGCGAATAATGGCTTTATTTGAATCATATGAAAGAAGAGAAAAACAGATTCTTGCTGTTTTAAAAGAGTATGGAATCAATTCTATCGAAGAAGCTGCTGAAATCACAAAAGCTGCTGGATTAGATGTTTATGCTCAGGTTGAAGGAATTCAGCCAATCTGTTTCGAAAATGCAAAATGGGCTTACACAGTAGGTGCTGCTATCGCAATCAAAAAAGGTTGCAAGAGAGCTGCAGACGCTGCTGCTGCTATCGGAGAAGGTCTTCAGGCATTCTGTATTCCTGGATCTGTAGCTGATCAGCGTAAAGTAGGTCTTGGACATGGTAACTTAGGAAAGATGCTTCTTGAAGAAGAAACAGAATGTTTCGCATTCTTAGCAGGTCACGAATCTTTCGCTGCTGCTGAAGGAGCTATCGGAATCGCTGAAAAAGCAAACAAAGTTCGTCAGAAACCTTTAAGAGTTATCTTAAACGGATTAGGAAAAGATGCTGCACAGATCATTTCCAGAATTAACGGATTTACATATGTTGAAACTGAAATGGATTATTACACAGGTGAAGTTAAAGAAGTATTCAGAAAATCTTACTCTGAAGGATTAAGAGCTAAGGTTAACTGCTACGGTGCTAACGATGTAACAGAAGGTGTTGCAATCATGCACAAAGAAGGTGTAGACGTATCTATCACAGGTAACTCTACAAACCCAACTCGTTTCCAGCACCCAGTTGCAGGTACATACAAAAAAGAATGTATCGAACAGGGTAAAAAATACTTCTCTGTAGCTTCTGGTGGTGGTACAGGACGTACATTACATCCAGATAACATGGCTGCAGGACCAGCTTCTTACGGAATGACAGATACTATGGGACGTATGCATAGTGATGCTCAGTTCGCAGGATCTTCTTCAGTACCAGCCCATGTAGAAATGATGGGATTAATCGGTATGGGTAACAACCCAATGGTAGGAGCTACAGTAGCTGTAGCTGTATCCATTGAAGAAGCTGCTAAAGCAGGTAAATTCTAGGAAACCACGTATTTAAGCGGTTTTTTGAGGGTGTTAGAAGTGGTAAAAAGTAGTGAAATGTAGACAATCTCTATATTATCTCTACACTATCTCTATACCACATCTCTACACTCAAAAATGTGAATAAGAAGAGAGAGCCAATTAATTTTGACTCTCTTTTTTTCTTCGTTTTATTTTATTTTATTTTCATGATCTCGGCCATTAGCCACTCTGGTTTTCGTTTTGTGTAAGTAGCTTCTGTGATATCGTTGATCTTGTGACCCATCATATATTTTAATGCATATTCATCTACTTTATCTCTTTTTGCCATCGTGGAAAACTGAATCCTTGGATCATGAGCTCTGTGATCTGGATTGAGCTCTAATTTCTTAACAATCTTTTCGAATCGATGTCTATATTTATCATACGTCATTTTTAAGCTACTTCGGTGTGTTTTTGTATCAGTGCAGTTGATTAAATAATCACTTCCAAGATTTATTGCTTCCTGGTATCGATGCTTGACTAGATCACGAATCCGTGGATGGATTGGAACCAAGCGATCTTTACCTGCGTCAGTCTTCATACCGCCGATAAAAAACCAATTTTCCAGATCTACATTTTTTAATTCAATTAGACCCAATTCTTGTGGTCGCCATCCAGAGTAGCATTGGATCAGAATCACATCCACATAATCAGTATCATACAAATGATCCCATAATTTTTTTATTTCTTCATCCGTAAAATCAATATGGTCCTTCTTCGCTTCTTTAACATCTTTAATAACATCATCAGACAAATTAAAGGTCCTTGCATAATTCTTGTCTACTAATTCATACTCTAGCGCATAATCCAACATTAAGTTGAATAGAGATTTTATCTTTGCCTTTGTAGTAGGAGATGCGTGTTTTTCTTTACCATCGACTACATACGTTCCATCTTCCATACAACCTTTAATATGTCGGGCACGTAAATCTTTTGCACGCATATCATAAACAGCAGAGCAGTAGTTCCAGGCAGATTTAATTGTACGTTCACTTGAAGGACTTGACAGGGATTCAAAATATTTATCAGTCCACTTTTCGTATAATTGCTCGACTGTCAGATCAGAGTCAAGATCATACGGATTTTTATGATATTCAAGTAATGCAGCGTAAGCATCATTATAGGTTTTGAAATATGTTTCTGGTTTCAATGATTTATAAATAGGTTTTCCATAAAAATTTTTTCCAACACAGACTAATGCACGAAAAGGCTTTCTAAGATTTTGATTTTTTAATTCGGATATAGTGCCAAATTCATTTGGAAGACGTTTTCGTTTATTAGTTTTTCTTTGTTGTTGTTTAATAACTTTTGTATCTAGAGGATAACCGCAGTGAGGACAAGTTATTGCCTTATCACTTACCTGCAATTGACATTCTGGACATTTGATCAGTGCCATATATCATCATTCCTTTCTAAAAAAGGGTACAAAAAATACACCCTTATCAATTTGTAATTTTGCAGGATGTATGATATAATTCTGGTGTTCAGGCAGAGATTACATCAATCACCCATGATTGATAATTTCTGAAATTCCGTCCAGTTGGTAGCTGGGCGGTTTTCTTTTATTGTAAATTACTTACATTATCAAATAATTTCCAGATATAGTTAGAATATTTTTGATACGGAAAATAATAATTACTTTTTGGAGTAGGAGTTCCGTTTTTGTCAAGGATATTCTTCAGTCGAACAGTTTCAGCGTCAAGCTTTTCCCAAGTCTTTTTGAATTTAGAATAATGTTTACCTTGTACAGAATAAACAAATTTATTCCAAGAATTTCTTTTTTTATAATTTTTATTTAAGTCGGAAATGGTTTTATCAATATTTAATTTGTTTCCGCAAGAGTCGGTTCCATCTTCTATATAGTGATATATATCACAGTATCCATTGTTCCAAATATCTTCACACTGCCAGTCATAAGCATCCCATAATTTATTAGTTATTGATTTATGACTACGAACAGATACTTCACATTTTAATGTTTGACCATTAACTTTTGCAGTAATATAAGCAGTTCCAGATTTTTTAGCAATAACCTTTCCAGACTTTGTAACTGCTACAACTTTCTTTTTACTAGAACTCCATTTAACTTTCTTTTTCGTTCCTTTAATTTTTAGCGTATAGCTATTTTTCTTTGGTAAAGTTATGAATGTTTTATTTATTGTTGTATTCTGTTTTGCGTGTATCGGTACAGCAGGTAATAGCATCATTGCAGACAATGCAACGCATAAAAACTTTTTTTTCATACGCATTTCTCCTTCTTTATTTTAATAATAAAAACGACAATTCGAGATTATATCCCATTAAGTCATTTAGATAATTATTTCACAGTAGTTTTTGAAACATTTAGATAATCAATAATGTAACCATCTGATGCCCAGATACTAAAAACACCTGCGAAAGAAGTACATTCAGGATTTTTAATTTTAGCTTTTAAAATAAAATTTCTAGTGTCTTTTGAATCAATATACGGAGAAGTGGTCATTTCATCTGGTTCGTAATCCGTATCGTTCAATTTAAAATATTCACAGTCAAACTTAAATAAGGAATCTGTTTTATTATATACTGAAAACGCAATTTCAGAAGAAGTTGTATATGCCAACTTTATCTGAAGTTTATCGTTATCCAAAATAATTCTATTATATGTATAATTTTTAACAGTAGGAGCTGAAGGGGTTTTAACAACTTTCTTTTTGATAGTCATTTTGCTCCGATAAGTCTTTTTACCGATCTTAGCTTTTATATAAGCTGATCCAACTTTCAGCCCTTTGATAGTTGCATATTTGTTATTTTTGTTCACTATTCTTATTTTATTATTAGATACTGTCCATTTTACTTTAGTTTTATTGTTCTGTAAATTAATTTTACAAGTCTGGTTAATATAAATAGTCTTTTTTAATGGTGTAATACTTACTTTAGATTTTATCCATGATTGAAGTATTTGAAAATGTGATCCCGATGTCTGTAAAAGCTGCTGAGACCAGTGCAGAGGGAAAAAGCATCTACATGCATTGTCCGAAAGGAAAGGTTGCAGAGGCCTATATGAACTTAACACAGGAGGTTTTGAAGAATGAAAAATAGAAGTGGCGAAAAGATTAAACTGGCAAGTATTGATGAACTGCTTGGTGTGGTAAATGAAGAATCTGCAATGGAGATAGAAATCAGTAAGATCCATCCGTTTAAAAATCATCCGTTCAAGGTGCTGGATGATGAAAAGATGCAGGATCTGGTTGAAAGTGTAAAGATCAATGGAATACTGACACCGGTACTGCTTCGCATGGATGAAAATGAAGAATATGAAATGGTATCCGGTCACAGAAGAATGCATGCAGCACAGCTTGCAGGACTGACGACAATTCCGGCAATCGTAAGAGAATTATCAGATGATGATGCCATTGTGGCTATGGTGGACGCTAATATTCAGCGAGAGGAACTGTTACCAAGTGAGAAAGCTTTTGCTTACAAGATGAAACTTGATGCAATGAAAAGGCAGGGAATCAGAACAGATTTAACTTTGTCTCAAAATGAGACGAAGTTGAGATCAGATGAAGTCTTGAGCAAGCAAGTTGGGGAAAGTAGAGCTCAGGTTCAAAGATTTGTACGATTAACAGAACTTATTCCGGAACTTCTTGATCTGGTAGATAACAAGAAGCTTCAGTTTACGGTTGCTGTCAATATCTCCTACATCGATAAGGAAGTACAGGGATGGATCTACGAATATATCAGCGACACCGGATTCATCAAACCAAAACAGATTGCAGCACTCAGAAATCAGCTGAATGATGGACCAATCAATCAGATTCAGATGTTATCGATTTTCAATAACTGTGTGATGGCAAAGAAAGTATCCCGGTCTCTTACTTTCTCAGAAAAGAAACTGACAAAGT
>ERZ773103.795-NODE-795-length-35508-cov-36.462189_pt1 | contig 35508 bp, 28 predicted proteins | sample MGYA00511118_ERZ773103 | MGnify/ENA primary metagenome ERZ773103 (study PRJEB29015, sample SAMEA2737821) | human gut metagenome | biome: human gut; feature: human-associated habitat; material: faeces | place: China | collected 2012 ... | reverse complement strand
TTTTTTGTCTGCCATGATTCATTCCTCCATTGTATTAGTTTGTTCCAATTATCTTTTAACCATTATCATTTCTCTCCGATGATATTGTACATGAATTAATGCACGCTTTCAATGGGTTTTTCTATAACTTTTACACAACTTTCACCAAGATAATTCGTCAATCTGCTCAACAACACCTCATCTGCTGTCACATTCCAGCCTTTTGGCAGGCGTTTTACTGCTTTTTCTTTTTTGCAATAAATGATAACTTCATCCATTCCTTCAGAGACTTTCAAAATATCCTGCAGCATTCCTTCCTGCCGAAGATATGTCTCTTTATCCGGATACTGCAGCCATAATTCTTTTCTCGTCTGAGCAAATGGAATCACCTGTTCGCAGATCAGTTTGCTCGCTGCATCATCTTCCTCTGATACACGGCCCTTGATGAATACCTTGGCTTCCTCATTCAGATATATCTGATTCTTTTCAAAATCTCTCGGGAAGATCACGACTTCTACCGATCCAACCAGATCTTCCAGTGTGATAAATGCCATCACTTTATTTGTCTTAGTATACTTGATCGTCTTATTCGTAATCATACCTCCGACAATCTCTTTTGCGCCGTCATGCACCTTCGTTCTTCCGGTTTCATCATCCAGTTGGAAATCCAACGTCGTCCTGGATATATTTTTTCTCCATTTTTCTTCATAGTCTTCCAGTGGGTGTCCGCTCAGATATACTCCGAGCACTTCTTTTTCAAATGCAAGCTTTGTCTCTTTTTCATACTCGCCAACATCCGGAAGTGGTATATCAAATTCTGATTTCTGATCATCACTTACGATATCGAACAGTGAAAGCTGTCCCGTCATAGAGTATTTCCGCTCCCGGTTCACCTGATCCAGAATCTGCACATAGACCACCATGAACTGCTTTCTTGTACCACCCAGACTGTCAAATGCTCCGGACTTGATAAAGCTTTCTATCGTACGCTTATTGACCTCTTTTCCGGACAGCCGCTCGATAAAGTCTTTCAGGTTGCTGAATGGCCCTCCGTTTTTTCTTTCTTTGATGATCGATTCTATCACCGGCTTTCCGATACTCTTGATCGCCGCCAGGCCATAACGGATGTTACCGCTGTCAACGGAGAAGCTTCCCTCTCCTTTATTGATATCCGGCGGAAGGATCTTAATTCCCATCTGCCGGCAGCTGTAAATATACTCTGACACTTTCCCCGGATTATCGATCACGGAAGTCATAAGTGCTGCCATAAATTCTACCGGATAATAATATTTTAACCAGGCTGTCTGATAAGATACCACCGCATATGCCGCAGCATGCGACTTGTTAAATGCATATTTGGCAAAATCAATCATTTCATCATAGATCTTATTTGCCGTCTTCTCGTCGATTCCATTGGCAATACAGCCTGGTACGCCCTCATCCGGATTCCCATACACAAAGTTCTGACGTTCTTTCTGCATGACGTCGCCCTTCTTCTTGGACATTGCTCTTCGCAGGAGGTCACTTCGTCCGAGTGTATAACCTGCCAGATCACGCACGATCTGCATAACCTGCTCCTGATATACGATACAGCCATAGGTCGGCGCAAGGATCGGCTCTAACTGTGGGCAGTCATACATAATGGAATCCGGGTTATTTTTGCCACGGATGTAAGCCGGAATAAAGTCCATCGGACCCGGACGATAAAGGGAAATTCCCGCGATAATATCCTCCAGGCTCTTTGGTTTTAACTCCTTCATGAAGTTTTTCATTCCCGCACTCTCCAGCTGGAACACGCCTTCCGTGCGACCGGTTCCAATGGAAGCCAGCACGTCCGGATCGTTGTAGTCAATGTGATCCATATCCAGCGTTTTGCCGGTGGAGCGCGCCACATTTTTCACCGCATCCTGAATGACGGTCAGTGTTCGAAGTCCCAAGAAATCCATTTTTAACAGACCAAGTTCTTCCAGTGTCGTCATGGTAAACTGCGTCGTCACAGAGCCATCAGAGCCTCTGGATAACGGCACGTATTCATCCACGGATTTCTGACTGATCACGACACCGGCAGCATGCATAGAAGTATGCCGCGGCAGTCCTTCCAGACGTAGTGACATGTCGATCAGCTTTGTCACCTGTGGATCAGACTCATATAATCCCCGTAATTCCGAGTTCATTTTCAACGCCTTGCTGATGGTGATTCCAAGCTCATTCGGAATCATTTTTGCAATGCTGTCGCACATGGCATAAGGCAGATCCATAACACGTCCGACATCGCGGATGACACCTTTTGCCGCCATAGTACCAAAAGTTACGATCTGTACCACACGGTCTTTGCCGTATTTTCGGACAACGTAATCAATGACTTCCTGACGACGCTCGTAACAGAAATCCACGTCAATATCAGGCATGGATACTCGTTCCGGATTCAGGAATCGCTCAAACAGCAGACTGTAGCGGATCGGGTCCAGTTTTGTAATACCAAGGGTATAGGAAACCAGACTTCCTGCGGCACTTCCACGTCCCGGACCAACCATAATGTCATTTTCTCTGGCAAAATGAATGAAATCCCAGACGATCAGAAAGTAATCCACGTATCCCATTTTCTGAATGACAGAAAGCTCATATTCCAGACGCGGTTTTAACTCCCGCACCCGTTCCGGGGAATAGCGTTCATCCAGACCTTCGTAACACAATTTATTTAAGTATTCCCAGGAAGTGTAGCCATCCGGCACATCAAATTTTGGCAATTTCGTTACGCCAAATTCAATCTCCACATGGCAGCGGTCTGCGATTTTCTGTGTATTCTCAATCGCTTCCAGCGCATATGGAAAAAGTGCCTTCATTTCTTCCTCAGATTTTACATAATACTGACCGCCCTCGTAGCGCATACGGTTTTCATCGCTCAGTTTTTTGCCCGTCTGCAGGCACAAAAGAACATCGTGCGCCTCCGCATCTTTTTCATAGGTGTAATGAACATCGTTTGTTGCCACCAGATCAATGCCAAGTTCCTGATGCATGCGAAGAAGCTGCTGATTTACCTGCGCCTGTTCCGCGATTCCATGATCCTGTAATTCCAGAAAAAAGTTGCCTTTTCCAAAACATCTTTCATATTTTAAAGCGGTCTCTTTGGCTTCCTCGTACATACCGCGTGTCAGATAACGCTGTACTTCTCCTGCAAGGCAGGCAGATAATGCAATGATACCCTCGTGATACTGCTCCAGTACTTCCATATCCACACGGGGACGATAATAATATCCATCCACAAATCCTTTGGATACAATTTTCATCAAATTGGAATATCCCTGATTGTTCTCTGCCAGAAGAACCAGATGATAATACCGATCCTCTCCTTTTGTCTGCTCCCGGTCAAAACGTGATCCCGGTGCCACATACACCTCGCAACCAAGGATCGGATTGATGCCTTCCTTTTTTGCCGCACGATAAAAATCGATCACACCGTACATGACACCATGATCGGTAATCGCTCCAGCTGTCATGCCAAGCTCCTTGATCCGGCTCACATACTCTGTGATCTTGTTCGAACCGTCCAGCAGACTGTACTCTGTATGGACATGTAAATGTGCAAATGCCATAGTAACCTTCTTTCCGTCAAAATAATTCTCTCTAAAGGCAGTGTGATTCTGCCAACTGTACTTTATTCTAACATATTCCGTTTCGACAGAAAAGGGGGATTTTCTTTTACGATTTTTTTAAGATTTGTGTCATATGCTAGACAAACCAACATGGTTTCTATAAGATAGTCATAGATGAAAATGGGCGTTTTTCCGCCCGTTGTTTATGAAAGGGGATTTTTTTATGAAAAAAATGGCATGTTTCTGGAAAAGTCTGCTGCCTATGATATTTCTTTTTATCCTTCAGGTAGTTGCAACGATTCCGGTAATGATAATTTTTGCACTAAAGGATAGTTCCGCTGCCGGCGGCGATATTGCTGCCATCCTCGGTTCTTTATCTGATATAACTTCTAATCAGCAGTATTTGCAGACGGTAAATATCGTATACGGTATTCTGGCATTACTTGTTTTTGGTATCTGGTATCAGAGAGTATTTGTAAGACCGTTTCGGAACCGCCCGAAAAAGCAGCCAACCGGCTACAGTTTTCATACGATCGTATCCATGATTTTTCTTGGCATCGGTCTGCAATACGTGACAACACTTCTGACAGATCTGATCGGCAGACTCCGCCCGGAATGGATTACAAAATACAATGCCACCATGGAAACGCAGGGATATTCAGACCTGTCTGTAATGCTAATCGTTTATTCCCTTATTCTGGCTCCGATCATTGAAGAGCTGATCTTCCGTGGATTGATTTTCCGTTATGCAAGACACGCAATGCCATTCTGGTTTGCAAATATCTGGCAGGCACTGCTTTTTGGATTTGTACATCTGAATCTGATACAGGGCATTTATGCATTTGCCATGGGACTGTTCCTTGGCTGGGTGTGCCGCCGGGGACATGGAATCCGGTACTCTATTCCGGTGCATATTGTGTTTAATATTATTGGATGCTTCTTCTCGGGACTGATTTCTATCTCGCTGATGTTTAGTTATGTTGGATTTGCAGTCTTTGGTGTGGTGCTTACGATCTTTGCACTTTGGCTGTTCTATACGGATTTTCAAACTGCAGAATAAATTGAAAGTATCCGCTCCACCGCGTCTTCGCGGTCTGTATGAACCACATAATCACACAATGCCGCATTTTTAAGTTCATTTTCCAACGAAACCAGACGTAGCATTTTTTCATGGTTATCCATATCCTTTTCCAGAATACTCTCGATCATCTGCTCTCGTTTGCATTTACAGAAAATGATCACCGTCGGATAATGCCGTTTCATGGCAATAGCACCGCTTAAGTCCATTGGCATAACCACGTATTTATCGCCATTCATCAATGATGTGATATCCTTCCATTTCGTGCCGTAGGCATAGCCTGCATAACGGGTAGTTTCAACAAATTCTGCACTATCGCGGATAAATTCTTCTTCCGTGATGGTCGTATGGATGCTGTCCGATACCTTTTTTGTGGTATAAGCTTTCGGCACAATAAAACGACCCGTTTCGCATAATCGCCGGGTAATCTCATTTTTATTGGAACCACTTGGACCAACCAAAGCTACCACACAAGGTGCCTTCGGTTCTACCCGGTCTTCGATCATGGATGATTTGATCTGATCCAGTAACTGGAAAAATTCATCATAATTGTGAACCGCCAATAGTCCCGTCAGTTCCCGGTTCCATGGTCGCCGCATCAGCACTGGAAACCGCGCACTGCTTTTTAGGATATTTCGTGGTCCGTCATCCAGCGTAATATCCACCTGAACGACCGATTTCTGAAATCCCATAATGATATTTTCATCCGGGAAATCCGGAAATGCTGTTTTAATCTGCTCCACCCGTTTTGACATAAACTGTGGATACACTGCCGTTACGATATACACAATTCCTTTTGTCTGTAATTTCCGGATAAAGGCTTTTGCCTCATCGGATACCCGCTGCATATCATACAGCCGCGGATCGTTATAGTATTTTTTGATTACCGATGCCCGCCCGGTATTTTCCCAGGAATTGATATCTTCCAGTGTCAACGGCGGGTCAAACTGATATTCCTGATTCGCCAGTTCTATGGCACAGTCGTTTAAGGGAGAAATTACATCATCCCAATCGATTCCAAATGTAAGCATACAACCTCCAAAATAGAAATGTGCAATTGCACAGTCTCATAAGCAATCGTACAATCGCACATTTTCACACAACACATTATTGTATTTCCTAATTCAAGAATGCTCCGGCATTCTTGTTGCGAGGTGCGCGTCATGCAATTGCATGACATACTTCAACTGCGCACCTCTGTAATCCTGCCGGAGGCTATATCAGATGGGGGATTGGCTCCCATCTGATATAAAATATTCTTTTAACAAGAGTATTCATTGGCTATGATATTATTGATATTTTTTATTATTTTATCTCTGCTGCATCGTGGCGCTGATTATAGAAGAACATCCAAACCGCCATTCCAATGATGATCACATATCCCAGCACACTGAACCGATCCGGAATCTGATGGAATAACAAGAATCCAATGATCGCAGAAAATATGATCTGAGAATAATCGTAAACGGAGATTTCTCTCGCCGGTGCATGATAATAAGCTGCTGTAATGGCGAACTGTCCGCCTGCCGCAGCCACTCCGGCTCCCAGAAGAACAATTCCCTGCCACATAGTCATTGTATGATAATTTAACAATAAGTACGGCAGCGTCACTAAGCAGGAAAATCCTGAGAAAAACAGTACCACGGATACGCCTTTCTGTCCCCGCTGTCCAAGGACTCGCACCATCGTGTACGCAATTCCAGCACACAAACCGCCGCAAAGGCCGATCAGTGACGGCATCAGATTCATATTTAAAAATGTCGGTTTAATAATAAACAGACTTCCGATAAAAGCGCCGCAAACCGCAGTCACCTGAATCGGTGTCAGTTTTTCTTTTAAGATCAGGAATGAGAATAAAATAACGAAAAACGGTGACATTTTATTCAGCATGGATGCATCGGAAAGCACCAGATGATCCACTGCGTAGAAATTACACAAAATTCCTAACGTTCCAAAGATCGCTCTCAGAAGCATAAACTTCCAGTTTCCTTTTTCCACCTGAAATGTTTCCTTATGACGCACCATCATCGCCAGCGCAATGATAAACGCCACCAGATTTCGGAAGAAACTCTTCTGCACCGCAGGCAGATCCCCCGCCATTCGTACAAACACATTCATAAACGCGAAGCAAAGTGCCGACAATACGATAAACATGATTCCCTTATACTTTACTTTCTGTTTCATAACTTACACCTGCTTTCTACACCTATTACCTATACTAATTCTCATTCTGTGCATTGATTTTTTCTGCAAGTTCTTCCAGATATTCCCAACGCTCCATTTTATGTTCCAGATCTGCTTCGGTCTGTTCCCGCTCCGCTGCCAGCTCTGACAGACGTTTGGAATTGGTAGCATTGGCTGCCATCTCATTGTCCAGCGATTCCAGCTTTTCTTCCAGATCCAAAATATCCTGCTCAATGGTCTCATACTCCATTTTTTCCTTATAGGAAAATTTCAGCTTACGCTCCCTGTTTGCACGGTAGTTGTCATAAGCTGCACGGCCGCCGGTCTCCGCCGCTCCATCAGCAGACACATCTGCATTTGCTTTCAAACCTGTATTAGACGATCCGACGATTCCGTCCTGCACGGACAGATTGCACTGTGCTGCTTCTCCTGCTTTCAGGGCATAATCAGTGTAACCACCCTCGTACTGTTTTAACACGCCACCATCTTCAAAGGCAAAAATACGATTGACAGTACGATCCAGAAAATAACGGTCATGGGACACGATGATCACAATGCCCTGATAGTGATCCAGATAATCTTCCAAAATCGTCAATGTGGAAATATCCAGATCGTTGGTCGGCTCATCCAGGATCAACACGTTTGGTGACTCCATCAATACCCGAAGCAGATTCAGACGTCTGCGCTCACCACCGGAAAGTTTTCCAATCAAGCTGTACTGTGCCTGTGGCGGGAATAAAAACCGCTCCAGCATGGCAGAAGCACTGATCAGACCATCTTCTGTCCGGACATATTCTGCGGTCTCACGAATGTAATCAATGACGCGCATGTTCGGATCCATATAGGCAATTCCGGCCTCTTTGCTGCTCTCGATCTCCTGTGAATAATATCCGATCTTAATGGTCTGCCCCACTTTAATGGTTCCGCTGTCCGGTTCTTCTCTGCCTGCCAGCATTTTCATTAACGTGGTCTTGCCGCATCCATTGGTTCCCACAAATCCCACACGGTCATTTTTCAAAAATATGTATGAAAAATCACGGATAAAAGTACAGTTTCCGTAAGACTTGCTGATGCCATCAATTTCAATAGTCGTATTTCCCATACGGGTTGTGATGGAACTCATGGATACCTGTCCGTCACTCTGCGGTCCATGCTGGTTTTTCATCTCCTCATAACGCTCCAGACGGGCTTTCTGCTTGGTGGAACGGGCTCTTGCGCCACGTTTTACCCACTCTAATTCTACCCGTAGGATCGACTGGCGTTTCCGTTCAGTTGCCGCTTCCATCTCCTCTCTCTGGGCTTTCAGCTCTAGAAATCCGGAATAATTCGTATCGTAACTGTAGATTTTTCCTTTGTCGATCTCCACGATCCGGTTGGACACGCTGTCTAAAAAATAACGGTCATGAGTTACCATGATCAGGCTGCCGCGCCAGCGTTTCAGATAATCCTCCAGCCAAGCTGCCATGGCGTGATCCAAATGGTTCGTCGGCTCATCCAGCACCAGAATATCGCAAGGCTGCATCAAAATCTCCGCCAGCGCCAGACGTTTTCGCTGACCACCGGAAAGCTCCGATATTTTCTGATCCAATCGGACAATACCAAGGGTCTGAAGCATGCTTTTCGCTTCTCCTTCCATGTCCCACTGTGTGCTCTCAGACATTTTTTTCTCCACATGCTCCCAGACGGTGCAGATGTCATCAAATTCCGGCGTCTGTGGCAAAAAACGGATCACCACATGGTTTGCTTTCGTACAGCTTCCCTCATCCGGTTCCTCCAGTCCCGCAGCAATTTTTAAAAGTGTGGACTTTCCGGTTCCGTTGATGCCAATGATTCCGACTTTTTCCCCTTCCTGCAGGAAAAAAGACGCTTTGTCAAGCAGTACACGTTCTGTATACGCTTTTGTAATATTTTCCAATGATAATAAATTCATAATCAATATATTCCATTTCTATGTTTCTTGTCAGTTCTATTTTAACTGATTTTCGCCAAAAATACAAACCCCTCAGCGCAATGCTTTTCCTTCTATCGCCTATTTCAAATCGAATGTTACAGTTCACACGCGCCATTCACAAAATCGCACCTGTTTCCTTGCATATTTAAACTTGAAATGATATACTTGAAACATTAAAGAAATCATTAATTTTTGTATGTTTTTTTAACAATGCTGCAAAGAGGAGATTTATCATTATGGAGCATAATATTTTTATGGAAAATCAGAAACCGATTTCTTTCGAACAATATCTGCAATACGACGAAAACAGCCGCAGTAACTTAGGAGAAACACTTCCGGTTCTGGTCTACCGTATGTTGGAATATTCCATCAAAGAAGAACTGATCGCTCAGTTTGGCAAAGAAAAACAAATCGACATTTTCCGGAAAGCCGGTCAGCGCAGCGGCGAATACTTTGCGCGTCATATGTTGAATCTTGATCAGCCGCTGAATGCATTTATCAGTGAACTTCAGGCAAAAATGCAGGATTTAAAAATCGGTGTACTGCGAATTGAAAATATAGATGAACAGAGTGGACGAATCATTTTGACCGTTTCCGAAGATGCCGACTGCTCCGGTCTCCCGGTTCTCGGTGAAACCGTTTGTAATTATGAGGAAGGTTTTATCTCCGGCATTCTGTCCGTATATACCGGAAAACCATACTCTGCCATTGAAATAGACTGTTGGGCAACCGGAGATCGTGTATGCCGATTCCGTGCAGATGTGATTGAATCAGAAGGATAAGGATTTTTATGAGTGAAGACAAAAACTGTGACTTACTTTTTGAATATTTACGCAGTATTCTGTATGATTCCCAGATTCAAACGCTGGATGTGGTCAAACTGGATGAACCATACCAGAAACTTGGGTTAGGACTGCAATTTCTGGAACGTGCGGTACGTGAGATGAAGACTTATTCCGAAGCTCTTTCCCGTGGAAATTTATCAGTAAAAACCCCGCCAAGAGATAATTTTTTATGTGAAAATCTGAAAAATATTCACGCAAACTTAAATCATCTGACCTGGCAGGCAAAACAGGTAGCAAAAGGTGACTACTCTCAAAGCGTTTCTTATCTTGGGGAATTTTCGGAAGCTTTCAACACCATGACACGGCAGCTTCAGGAACGGGAAGAATCCTTTAGAGAAAGACTGCTGACGGAAGCTTATCTGGATCCTCTGACCGGCATTGGAAACCGCTACTTCCTTACGGAGCAAATGACAGAATTACTCAAAAACAACAAACCACTGATCTTCTGCTACTGTGATCTGGATCATTTAAAATACATCAACGACCATTTCGGACATGTAGAAGGCGATAGATACATCTGCCATTTTGTAAAGACCGTAAAGAATTTCATACGAAAAGAAGATATTTTCGCCCGTGTCGGCGGAGATGAATTCTGTCTGGTTATGGAAGGCTGGACCGCTGCTCAGGCAAAAGAACGCTTCACCTATATGCAGACCACATTTGAACATGTAGAGACCAAGCCATATCCGAAAGGATTCAGCTTTGGTGTCATAGAAATCCCGACAGATCACAAGGATTTGTGCGTCAACGACATTATCGAACAAGCTGACCACAGCATGTACCAACAGAAAGCACAGCATAGACACATTTACACCAAGCAGTTATCAGATGAGTAGAAAAAGACTCTGTGTAAATTGAGGAAATCGAGTTATTTTTTCTTAGCGAGCGATTGGTTAGCCGATAAGACAAAATAACTCGATTTCCGTTTATTCAAGTCGAACGCACGTGAGACTTGGTGCGTGATTCTGGTCAGCGCAAGCTGACATCTTCTTTTCAGAATCACTGCACTCTACACTCCGTTCCGGTCGGCGCAAAACCATTGTCTCCCAGACAATGTGCGCCCTCGCGGAGCATTTATCTCAGTCGGAGATTGAACTCCCACTGAGAAATACTTGTTACTACTCACCACTTGCAGAAGTGGGAGTCTCAACTCAGACTGAGATAAAACTCCCGTTTAGCAATGAAAAAACCGGTGCCCCATAACGGAAACACCGGTTTTTGTGATTCTTAGGAGAATCATTAAAAATGTGTATAAAAATGGATTAGGATTAACATTTTTAAAGTTATTTTAAAAGAAAAAGAATGAAGTAATTGTTTATTTTTATGCTTCTTTGATTTTTTTGATTTCCTCGATCAACAGCGGCAGAACTTTCATGGCATCGCCAACAATACCCACATCTGCCACATCAAAAATCGGAGCATCTTCGTCTTTATTAATAGCGATGATATAGCCAGATCCAATCATACCGGATACATGCTGTGTAGCTCCGGATACACCGCAAGCAATATAAAGCTTCGGTGCAACGATCTTGCCGGACTGTCCAACCTGATGGGAACGACCAACCCACTCTTCTTCAATCGCCGGTCTGGTGGCACCTACGACACCACCGCAGACATCTGCCAATTCCTGAACCAGCGCAAAGTTTTCCTTGCTGCCCATACCACGACCGCCGGTTACGATAACATCTGCATCTTCCAGATTGACTGCCTCACTGATCTCTTTTACCACATTGGCAATCTTTGTAAATACAGACTCCTCCGGAATTTCTACTGTTTCTTCTATAATTTTGCCGGCTTTTCCCGCCTCAATTGATTTGGAAAAAGAACCGCCGCGAACGGTGGCTACTGCCGGCTGGGTATGCAATACAACATCATTTAAAATATTTCCGCCATAAACCGGGCAGGTAAATACATACTGATCGCCATCTGCCAAAATATTCATGACATCAACAGCGCATCCTGCCTCAAATTTCTGTGCAAGCAGCGGAGTGACATCTTTGCCCTCCTGTGTAGCTGCTGCCAGCACCAGTGACGGTGTATATTTTTCAACCAGTTTTGCAAGCATTGCTGCCCGCACTTCCGGTCTGCTTTCTGCTGTTTTTACGATTACTGCCTGATCTGCACCAGCCTCAACGGCTGTCTTTGCAGCTTCTTCCGGCGCTTCTGCAAGAATAGCTGCGATCACTTCTTCACCTTTTGCAGCTGCAAGCTCTTTTGCCTTTGCCAGAATCTCAAGGGCTGGTCCTACTGGAGCGCCCTGGGCAGTCTCAACATATACTAAAATATTTTTTCCATCTGTCAGACTCATTTCCACGACCTCCTACAATACCTTGGCATCCGCGATCAGCTTCATTGCATTAGCAACAGCTTCTTCCGGGGATTCCGCCTTGATTTTTACACCGGCCTGACGTTTTGCAGGCGCATATACTTTTACAACTTCCATAGAACTTGCCGGAACATCTCCGGTCACAAGTTCACCGATCGGTTTCTTTCTGGCTGCCATCTTGCTCTTGATGGTCGGATAACGCGGATCGTAATTTGGCTTCTGAATGGTCACAACACAAGGAAGGGAAGCTTCAATCTCATTGTATCCAGTCTCTGTTTCCTGTTTGATGGTTGCTTTTCCATCTGCTGCTTCTACGGCTACCACATTGGCAACTGCCGGAACATTTAACTCCGCTGCCAGCAACAAGCCAGTCTGACTTGCTGCATAGTCAGTAGATTCTTTCCCGCAAAATACAAGATCAAATGTCTTTCCTTCGGTTGCTTCAATGTCTGATTTTGCTTTTGCAAGAAGTTTTGCAACTGCCGCACCATCCAATTTTTCGACCTCGTCATATTTTACGAGGTATGCATGGTCGGCACCGACTGCGAGACAGTTTTTTAAGGAGTTTTTCACACTGTCATCTCCGATGGATACCACAGTCACTTCACTCTCGCCAACAGCTTCTTTCAGACGTACTGCCATTTCTTCTGCATATGTATCAAATGCATTTACGACAGGTGTTACCCCGTCCAGTGCCGGTTTTCCTGTGGCTTCATCCAAAGAGATTTCCACAGAATCGTCCGGAACCTGTTTGATGCAAACTAATATTTCCATAATGATTTCTCCTGCATATTTTTTGTTCGTATTCCGCCAACTTTCAAAAAATGTCCATCGACGGAATACATATATTGTTAGATAAGGGATAACTTATTTACCGATCACACTGTTTGAGATAACGATTCTCTGTACTTCGTTTGTTCCCTCAAAGATCTGGAAGATCTTGGCATCTCTCAACAGTTTCTCTACCGGGTACTCACGGCTGTAGCCATATCCGCCGAACATCTGAATGGCCTCAGAAGCAACTTCCATTGCGATATCAGAAGCATAGCATTTTGCAATTGCGGACTCTTTTGTATAAGGAAGACCCAGATCCATTTTTGTCAAGGCATGTGCTACCATCTGACGTGCGGTTTCTGTCTTGATCTCCATATCAGCTACTTTGAATTTCAGCGCCTGATTTTTGATGATCGGTTTGCCAAACTGTACACGCTCTTTGCCGTAAGCGATGGCCTCGTTGATACCTCTCTGTGCGATACCGGTTGCAACGCATCCCATCCAGGTACGCGCCTGATCCAGTGTCTGCATTGCGATGTTGAAGCCTTTTCCTTCCTCACCGATCAGGTTGGAAGCCGGGATTCTGACATCCTCAAGGACTACATCACAGGTGTTGGAAGTACGAATACCCATTTTGTTCTCTTCTTTTCCTGTGCTCAAGCCCGGAGTGCCTTTTTCTACGAAGAACATGGACATTCCTTTGACACCTTTTGTCTTGTCTGTCATGGCTGTTACACAGTAGAAAGAAGCAATGCCGCCGTTTGTGATAAAGCATTTTCTTCCGTTCAGTACATACTCGTCACCGTCTTTGACAGCGGTTGTCTTGCCTGCGCCTGCATCAGAACCAGCACCCGGCTCAGTCAGGCAGAACGCACCGAAGCCGCCTTCCAGGATCAGATCGCATGCACGCTGTTTTAACTCTTTACTTCCTGCGATCAGTACCGGTTTCATACCAAGTCCGCTGGCGGAAATGGTAGTTGCAAATCCAGCATCCGCAATTGCCATCTGCTCGATGAGAGCTGCCACATCTACTCTTGATAAACCCGGGCCACCAAACTCCTCCGGAACTTCCAGTGCCTGATATCCCTGCTCGATCGCTTTATCGTAAATCTCTTTCGGCCATTCGCCGGATACATCGTATGCTTTACACTGCTCTACGACTTCTTTATCGCAGAAATTTTTTACGTCCTGTAACAGATCCTGTGCTTCTTCAGAAATTAAATATGCCATTTTGACTCCTCCTTATAGTAAGTGATCCTATTTTTTCAAATATTATTTCAACTAATTGTTATTTTTCTCACAAAATCGGATTTTCAGTGTTCTACTGCTTCTACATTCCATTCTTGAAATTCTTTCAAAAAGCAGCACTCGTAAAATCAGCTTGTTTTTACAACTTGTAGCAAATCTTGCCCGGATTTAAGATCATCTTCGGATCAAAAACTTCTTTGATGCCTTTCATCAGACGCATGCTTGTCTCACCTGCAAATGCTGCCAGATAATCCATTTTTCCATAACCAATTCCGTGCTCGCCGGAAATCAGTCCGCCACACTCTGCCGCTTTTTTGTAAATAATATCCATGAAATCAGCAACCTGTTTTTTGAACTCTGCCTCATCCATATCGTTGGCACATGCATAAATATGTAAGTTTCCATCTCCTGCATGACCGAAGCTCTTGATGGTAAAATCATAGTTGGATTCCAGTGATTTTACAAAGGTCAGATAAGATGCAATCTGATTTACCGGAACGACGACATCGCATTCATCCAGCAATTTTGTCTCTGCCTCGATGGCTTCCAGGAAAGAACTTCTTGCTGCCCAGGCATCTTTTTTCTTCGCCGGTGTATCGGCAACCAATACGTCAATTGCTCCTGCTTCCAGTACAACTTCTGCTGCTTTCTCAGTGATTTCTTCCAGAGATTCCATATCCTCTCCGTCAAAAGTTACCAGCAGATATGCGCCAATGTCCACGCCCTCTAACTGCTGCGGGAACACGCTCTTACCAAGGTAACGCTCGGAAGCCAGAACAATTTCTTTTTCCATAAATTCAATGGCCTGTGGCTGTAAATGCTCCATAAAAAATTTCGGAACAGTTGCGATACAGTCTTCCAGGTTCTCATACGGAATAATCAGGCTGATGGTTTCCTTCGGTGCCGGAATCAGTTTTAAAGTCAGCTCTGTGATGATACCTAAAGTTCCCTCAGAACCGATCATCAGATTTAACAGGCTGTATCCGGTGGAAGTTTTGGAAACAGTTGCACCAAGTTTTACGATCTCGCCGGTTGGAAGTACTACGGTCATTGCTCTGACATAATCTCTTGTACATCCATATTTTACGGCTCTCATACCACCTGCGTTTGTAGATACGTTTCCGCCAAGAGTTGCAAATTTTTCACCCGGATCTGGTGGATATAAGAGTCCCTGTTTTTGTGCGTCCTCTGCAAGGTCGTTCAGCAAAACGCCTGCCTCTACACGAACTACAAAGTTCTCTTTGTCATACTCCAGAATCTTGTTCATCTTGGACATGTCGATCATGACACCGCCGTGCAGTGCAACAGATGCACCAGTCAGACCGGTTCCTGCACCTCTCGGAATGACCGGAATGCTGTTTTCAAAACACAGCTTCACGATTGCTGAAATATCCTCCGTTGTGGTTGCCTCGATCAATACGGTCGGAGCTCCTTTTCCGTAAATCGGCATTTCATCGTGAGAGTAATCTGCATTGATCTCATCTCCGGTGAATACCTTGCCCGGAACGATTTTTTTGAACTCTTCTATGAGTTCCGGTGTCACTTGGTTGTAGCTGTAATCTGCCATCATCCAAATCCTCCTTTTACACATTTCTCAAAATCTTTATCCTATCCCGTATTCTGAACACAATTACTTTGCAATTTCTATGTTCAAAATATAGGAGAATTATCATATTTCATCAAATTATTGACTTCAGATTTTATTTTTAACAGCTTATTTTTCACTGTATATTTTCTCTTTCTGTCAGCGTAGTAAAAATATTATTTCAAGTGCTATTTTCTTCTTACAATCACGGATACACCATCTGGAATCACAGTGATCTTACTATCCGCCTTTCCCAGATATGCATCTGCCATGCGGATTGCCTCATCTACGCTCTCTGCGTAATCCATCTGCATGTCATTGACCAGCTGCTTCGGTGCCTGAGTCACCATGATGACTTTGTGATGCATCAGCACTCTGCACAAAATCTGTGCTTCCCACTGATCCGGAATCGTTTTGTCACGGGGTGTATCTAAGAAACGCTGCATGATCACATTTTTATCTCCGCCGCTGGCAAAGGTGTCATACAAAGACTGTCCGCCATGTCCATCAATGCAGCTGGAAACCATGATGATCACGCCGCCTGGATTACAGCTTGCCTCTGCTGCCGTCATACCTTTGACGGACTGGTAAATATTCTGATCCAGTGGATATCCGCCATTTGTAGAAATCACGATATCGGAAGGAATCGCATCCACACCGGACATCTGATCCACGAATCTGCATCCTTCCCGGTGCGCTTCGTTGAAATCTCCGGCATATGCACGGATAACTTTTTTGTTCTCATCCAGTACCACATTTATGATAAAAGCAAGTTTTGCCTGTTCTGCCGCATAAATCATATCCCGATGGATCGGATTGCCTTCCAGCACGCCGGTTCTGGCATACTCGCTGGCGATAAACTCGGAACAATGGTTTGCCATGACGGTTGCTGCACTGGATACTCCCGGCAGTACACTTTTTCTTCCACCGGAAAAACCTGCAAAAAAGTGCGGTTCAATAAATCCTTCGGAAATCAGTAGATCCGCCTCAGCTGCGATCTTATTGATTTTCAATTTCCCACCGGATGGCAGTGTGCCAAGTTCTACCATGTCTGCATTTTCATGACTTTTATGGACTGCAAATGTGATGTCCTCACGATCTACAATATCTTCACCAAATTTGTAGATCAGTTCTTCTCTCGTGGTCGGTCTGTGAAAACCAGTGGCGATCAGAATCGTAATCTTTGCATTCGGATTACCTGCTTTGATTTCCTCTAAAACGCCCGGCATGATCACTTTACTTGGAACCGGTCTTGTGTGGTCACTGGCAATCAATACGATATTGTCTTTCCCCTTTGCCAGCTCCCGTAACCGTTTGGAATGAATCGGATGCGCTAAGGCGTCTTTTACGATTTCCTCCTCTGGCTTGTCTGCCTGAAACTCATGCGCCTTGGAAACAAGGATACCATTCAGGCGATTGTCCGGAATTGTTACCTTCATTTTTTCTTTGCCAAAAGGTAAGGTTACCTCTGCCATGTTTTGATTCCCCCTCATAAAACAAGTTTGTTTTGTGTTCATTTACGAACGATTGTAAACGTTCGTTTTTGCTGTATATTCATTTTTGAATAATTATAAATACATGTTTTTACATGCTTAATTGTAAATATGCATTTTGGTACTGCCACTTTTGTTTTATTTTTTGGTAGTACCAATCAGCGTAAAAAATAAAGTTTTCAATGGCTTTTATTTTGATAATCACACTTGCAAAAACTGAATCATCTTTTTATTTTCCTGAAAACATCTATTGTCTTAATTGGTTCTACCATTTCTTAACTAATTTATATTCTACTCATATTTGTTCTGTGAGTCAACATCATATCGCACAAAATTTTCCAGAAAAAAACAGCAGATTATACAAATTTCTTCGAATTTTGTCTCCAAAAAGAAAAACACCTCTCGGTGTTAATCTTCCTCATAATGATATTTTGCAGCATAAATGATCAAATTATCATTATGATCAATATCATAAACCAAGCGGTGTTCATCCGTAATTCTTCTACTATAGCCAGAACGATATTTTAAAGTATGTCAATCTTTTTTTATTCTATATGATCGACATTTTTTATATTCTAATATTTCCAATCACAACAGCAAACAATTTTCATGTAACTGAAATAAGGGTCTGGGTTCATTTTTTCTTGGCGTGCGATTGTTAGCCGCAAAGACAAAATGAACCCAGACCCTTTCCATATCCTAAATTTTCACCACAAAAGAATCTTTCTAGTCAAACAATTCTTTTGCTTTCGTATAATTAAATACCGGTCCCTCCAGACAAACATACGTCTCATTAATCTTACAATGTCCGCACTTTCCTACTGCGCAGGACATCTTCCGCTCAAAGGAAACCCAGATTTTCTCCGGCGGAACCCCGCATTTCATACACTCCAGCGCTGAAAACCGCATCATTGGCGGCGGACCTACGATGACCACATTATAATCATCGAAGGTATCAAAGGGCACATCCGGAATATATTTCGTAACCATTCCTTCGTGGAACCCCGGTGCCTCTGAGTTATCCAGACAATACGTACAATGGAAACGCTCTGCAAATTTCGCGCGTTCCTCATTGAACAACACACAGTTGATATCCTTAAATCCGGCAATCAAATACACAGATTTACAGATTTCCGGATGATCATAAAAATGGGTCAGTGTGGTTTTTACCGGAGACATACCCGTACCACCGCAGATAACCAGCAGATCTTTATTTTCAAACTGCTCCACCGGGAATGCATTTCCATACGGTCCACGCATGAAAAGTGTATCTCCTGCTTTCAGATCAAACACTCCGCCAGTCAGTCGTCCGACCTTACGAATGGTAAATTCCACATACCCCGGTCCTTTTCCACAGACAGAGATCGGTGCCTCTCCGATTTTCGGCAGAGACAGCTGGAAAAACTGTCCATAACCCGGATCTTTGTCACATGCTACACGAATCGTAAACTCCGCTGTCGTCTGGCGCACAACATGTATGATTTTGTGTGGTTCCGGTTTCATAATATTTTCCATTGCTCTACGCCTCCTCTCCTGTATTCATTTTTTCAATTTCCGCTGCAAGTCCGTCCACCGCATCAAAAAATGAGATTTTTTTCGGACATCTCATATCACAGCGCCCGCATCCGATACACATCTGCGCATCGCAGGCAATGCCATGGCTTCCATCCTTTGCAAATCGATCTGCAAAATCATAAAATTTGTGCAACACTTTAAAACGCATATTCGCTCCCGGTGTTTTTCGTGCACGACCACCGCCCGCAGTCTCTGTAAACGACTCCAGCATGCAGGAAGACCAGACTCTGCGGCGCTCACCGCTGCGGCTTCCCTCCTGATAAATGACATCCACCGTATCAAAACAACTGCAAGTTCCGCAGACAGTATTGCATCCGCCACAGGACATACATTTTTCATCAAACTGATTCCAATACTCCAGATTACTGATCGGTTTTAACATACTACGGTCTGTGATCTGCGGAATGTGCAGTTTTTTCTGATTCTCCTGTACATATTCCGGTGTGAAATCGCAGGCTGATACAGATGAAAAATCACTGCTAAGTGCAGCATCTTTTACATCCACCAGCACTTCTTTTTCCGTAATGCGGACAGCTGCATCGTACTTCTCTGTCTTGTTTGTTCCCATAGAAACACAGAAGCAATCTGCAAAACTCTCCCGGCATTCCAACATAACCACTTTTACTTTTTCCCGCAGTCTTGCGTAAAAATAATCCGCATGACCGCCATTTTCCATGAAAATGCAGTCCAGACGTGCCATTCCGTTGATATCACATGGACGGGCAAAAATCAGAACTCCCTTATCGTCTGCCAGTTCACTCTCTGTCACATCTGTATCGGTAAAATAAAACATCGTCTGCGATACTGGATAATACGCTTCCTTCGGTGAAAAATCTGACTGACGATCCAGCACGATCTGATCAATGGTTTTAATCTCACGGTAGCGCACTTTTTTCTTTCTCTGATCCCAGGCCGGAGCAAAAACATGGTAAACTTCTGACCAGGCAGCCAGAATATCATTCATCTTGTCAAAATCTACGCGATATCCCATATTGCACCTCCCATTGCCAGCATTTCTTTCTCCTGCTCCAGAAATACACTTGTCAGTTTTCCAACTGCCTGATAAAACTCTGTCTGCGCATATTTGCTGATATCCATGCAGAGAGCGCCAGCCCATTTCAAGTGTGTGCACAGGAATTCATTCTGATCACGGTTTGACATTGCCACACGATCCGCATTGTCTGTCTGACAGGCAAGTAATTCTTCCTCGCACAGAACCGCCATAAATTCCAGTTCCAGACCGATATGGTCATTCATTGTGCGGAACATATCTTTGCTCGGCTCCCATCCGTGCAGTGCATACAAAGCCAATGTCTCCTGCTCGGTACGTCCTCCGATTTCATGTTTTTTATTTGTATAAATAGACTCATACGGAAACGCAGCCACACCGGTAGCCTCTCCTGCTGCCAGAAATGTCTTCGCATAATCCGCAGCTACATCCTCCAGATCCTCATTTTTCAGATCTGCGATGGACTTTGCCATACACGCATAAGCCTCAGCCAGCTCTGGATTTTCGCAATCTGTTGGAAACTGCATCTGCTTCATATTGGCCAGCGTCTCCTCGTCCACTTCCATGATGTACAGACCACCAAGGAAACGATAGAGTCCTGCTCTGGCTCTCGCCAGCTGTTTTCTTACTTCCACCTGCTTCATTCCTCTTTCGCCTCCTTTTTCTCATTTATTTCAGTACGTATAACTTTGGCTTTTTTGAAATGATCTTCAAAAATTTTGTGAGCCATTTCGCTCTCCGGCTCCTCATAAATACCATTCCGCAGTGCTTCCTCAAATTCAAACGGAAGCATATCGATCCAATTCTGTTTTTTCAAAATAAAACGCCCGGACGGATGATTTCCGTTATCATCCTTCAATGTATATACATGACCTTCATTCTCTGCCAGAATTCTGGATACTTCGCTCTCCGGATCATTGATATCCCCGAAATGCAGTGCGCGACCGGAACAATTTTTCACACAAACCGGCTCTTTGCCTTTTTCCCGCAGCTGCGCACAGCCGGTACACTTATCCATGACACGCAGTTCTTTATTAAAATTGTTTGCATGGAACGGACATGCCTTCCTGCAACTCTGACATCCGATGCAGATGTCCTGATCAATGCGGATCACTCCGTCTTCTTCATCCTTGTAACATGCGCCTGTCGGACACACATCCACACAACTCGGAGCCTCACACTGTTGGCACATTACCGGCAGAAAATACATCTGCAGGTCCGGATAGACCCCAGTCGGTCCCATATGATATAATGTGCTTCTGGAACGGCCCAAAGCCACTTCATTTTCAGTCTTGCAGGCAACCTGGCATCCACCCTTACAGCCGATGCACCGGTCCACTTCTACAACCATTGCATATTGTTTCATCACTCTGCCTCCTCGTTCCCTATGCTTTACCTAACGGAAGCCAATTTACAAAGTCTTCCGGTTTCTGCCAGATGCCTTCCGGCGCACTGTCCGCTTTGGAAATACGCACCTGATAAGCACGGAGTGTATGTGTACCAACGACATCGTTAAACGGTGCGGTAGATTTCGACAATACATTCACATTTGTCTCCTGCCATCCATGTGTCTTGGTGTTCATGGTCTCCGGATGCCAGAAACGCTCCATGCATACGGTTCCCGGATTGATTCCTTTTGTAACCAGCGCTTTTGCACGGATCTTGCCTCGTTTGGACTCTACCCAGACCCAGTCTCCCGGTGCGATGCCATATGCTTTTGCCACATCCGGATAGATCCAGATCTCCGGAACCGGATACAGTTCACGCATAGCTGCAGCATTACGCAATGTGGAATGATGATAGAACGGCACACGGCCATTTGTCATAACAAGTGGATACTCCCTCGCCGTATCGTCATCACGCACCGGACTCTCCACCGGCTCCAGATAATACGGCAGCGGCTCATAATCCTTATCTGCCGGTGCAAACTCGATCGGCAGGAACGGCTGACCGGTTCTTCCCAGTGTGATCATACTCTCAACATATACTTCAATCTTCTTCGACGGTGTGTCAAAGCCTTTCGGCAGCCCTGTCGCTTCATCAATCTGTTTGTATACATAATAGCTCTTCCACTCTTCTTTGGACATGTACTCGAATGGCGCTTTTTTCTTCATTTCTTCCCAGGTCATTCCGATCGCCGGTGTCAGATGATCAAAGAACTCATCCATGGAATCCCAATACGGAAGCTGATCCCCCATAAACTCCGGATCAAAAGCTTTCTGACACATCTCATGACCAAGCTCTGCACATTTTTTTGCCAGGCGGGACCAGATCAGAGTCTCATCCATGGTCTCCCAGAGATGAACTACCTGCTGTCTTGCCACCAGCATATTACAGGTTTCAACGATCATATCCGTCTCCAGCCACTCCTCTGTCGGCAGCAAAATGTCTGCATAGCAGGAAAAAGAAGTCGGATACATATACATATGTACGATAAAATCAAGTTTTTCAATGGCTTCTGCCCAACGACCGGATTCTGCCAGTACACCAAGTTTGTTTCCGGAACGGTCGATCCACATTCTCGGCTGATACGGTTTCTCTGTCAAAATCGCATTCAACACACTGCCCGGATGACCTGCATACCAGATACTTAATCCCTTATGTTCTCTTCCACCCAAACGTTTTTTCAACTGCTCTGGCGGCAGACATTTCAGTGCAACAGGAACCGGATAGTTCGGCACTTTCAGCACGCCACTGGTGCGGAACCGCTGCATCAGCGCGCCCGGTTTCTCCAGATTACCCATCAGGAAATCAATGGTGTCCGCAGCCATGGCAGCCTGCACGGAATTCGGTGTCTGATCTGTTGCCACACCAAGGCAGATACCGCTCGGAGAATTTTCCAGATACATCTCAATGGCGGCCTTGATCCGGTCTGCATCCAGCCAGCAGATCTCCGCTGCTTTCTCCAATGTAAACTCCTCGCAGCGCTCGTATAACAACTGCATACCGGTCTTGTATACTTTTCCATCTACTTCGTAAGTGCCCCATAACGCCGGGGCTAAATTTTCATCAAACGGATATTCCATCGGCTTCATGGAATCTGTCTTTTCATCCCATACATAAAAAGTATCTGGTGCACCGTTTTCTCCTTTCTTCGCACGGGCAAAGAAACGGCTCTCCACCTCAACCAGATACGGCAGGTTCGTCCAACGTGTTACAAACTCCTCATCGTATCTGCGGTTTACTAAAATGTATCGGATCCATGCCATCTGCAGGGCAACATCTGTACCCGGACGAATTGGCAGCCAGATATCTGCCTTAGCCGCATCCGGTGTAAAACGTGGATCAATGGAAATCGTTTTTACCCCTTTGGCACGCAGCTCATTTACCATACGACCGCCACTGGCCGGTGCAGAATAGGCAGGACCTGCGCCCCAGAGCACCAGACATTTGATCTGCGCATTTTCGTAATCATACAGCTCCAGTGCATTGGAATCCGCAATACTGGAATCTGCACCGCCATACATCATGGCACAGGACAAAACACGTGGCAGGTAACACTGCGCACAGCCCGGCTCATACCAGTTCGGTGTACCGAAAATATTACAAAAACGGGCGATACTCCAGATCTCCGGGTTACCACCTCCTCCTGTGGTACAAAACAGTGCTTCCGCACCATATTTTTCACGGGTTTCCATGGCTTTTTCCGCCACACGGGTCAACGCCTCATCCCATGAAATTCTTCTCCAGCGTCCGCCTCCACGCTCTCCCACACGAAGCAGCGGATATTTGTTTCGATTCGGATGATACAGCGCCTGAATACCGGACAAACCTTTGGCACACATGCGCCCCTGGCTCATCGGATCCACCGGATTACCCTCCAATCGAATGACACGGCCATTTTTCACATGCGCCAGAACACCACAGTTTGCGATGCAGGCACGACAGGCCGTCTTTACAATTTTCTCTTCGTCATCGATTTCCATAACTTTCGGTTCGCATTTTGTCAGATATCTGCGCTTTGCGATCACCTGATCCAGTCCGGAAATTTCCAGTGATGAGAAAAAGTTTTTTGCATTTTTCACCAATTTTCCCTCCTTAATAATCCTAAAAATAGTCTAAAATAAAGTCCCACTTTCCTGTTAGTTTGTTTTTGTTTCGTTTTGTGCTGTTTGTTGTATCCTTTTGGTTTTCTTTGGTATACCAAAAGTATTTCTATCGAACTCCATTATAGTAGATGCACATCGCAATGTCAATAAACTTTCGTCTTCCCAAGTGAGTTGAAGGGACAAGGGTTCATTTTATCTCAGTCGAGAAGACTCCCACTTCTGCAAGTGGTGAGTAATAACAAGTCTTTCTCAGTGGGAGTACAATCTCCGACTGAGATAAACGCTCCGCGGGGGCGCACATTGTCTGGGAGACAATGGTTTTGCGCCGACCGGAACGAAGTGTAGATGTGCAGTGATTCTGAGAAGAATATGTCAGCTTTCGCTGACCAGAATCACGCACCAAGTCTCACGTGCGTTCGACTTGAACTTTCATCCGATATATTCAATCTGACATTCAGCTAACACCATTCGTTTATTTTCACATAAGGAGATTTCTATGATACAGTTAAATTACCGCGATACGCGCCCCTTTTATCAGCAGATAAAGGATAATGTCCGGCAGCTTGTGGTCAGCGGTGCTTTGAAAAAAGATGAAAAACTGCCTTCCGTCCGTGATATGGCTGCTTCGCTGGCGATCAATCCGAATACGATCCAGCGTGCCTATCGGGAACTGGAAAGCGAAGGTTACATCTATACGTTGTCCGGAAAAGGCACCTTTGTTGCTGAGGTGGACCACTCCAACCAGTTTCGCCAGCAGGAACTGCTGCCACAGTTTGATAAGATCGTGTCTGAGCTTCTCTACCTGTCCATGCCGGTAAATGATCTCACGAACCGCATCCTTTCCTTATCAGGAAGGAGGATTCAGGCATGATTCAGGCAGAACATATTACAAAAACCTTCAACGGCTTCATGGCTTTAGACGACATGAGCCTGCACGTTCCGAAAGGAACCATTTACGGTCTCGTCGGTCCAAACGGTGCCGGAAAATCCACCCTAATCCGTCATCTCACGGGAATTTACCGCCCGGACAGCGGCTCCATCCTCATTGATGGTCTGCCAGTATATGACAATCCAGAGGCAAAAGCCAAATTCACGTACATTCCGGATGACATGTTTTATTTTTTACAGTCAAACACACTGGAAATGAAACAGTTTTATCAGGGCATTTACAAAAAATTTGATGCCGCATTATTTGACCGACTACAGGAATTTTTCCCAAATATTGATACCAAGCGCAGCATCCGCCGCCTTTCCAAAGGTATGCAAAAACAGGTGGCCTTCTGGCTTTCCATCTGTGCTATGCCAGAGTTGATGATCCTGGATGAGCCGATGGACGGTCTCGACCCTGTCATGCGCCGTCAGATCTGGAGTATCATTTTGTCCAAAGCAAGCGAAAGCCGAACTACGATCCTGATCTCCTCCCACAATCTGCGTGAGTTAGAGGATGTCTGCGACCATGTGGGCATTATGCACAAGGGCAAGATTATCGTGGAACGTTCCCTCTCCGATCTGCAGGGAAATGTGTCCAAGATTCAGGTGGCATTCCAGGAAGGCATGCCGACGCTGCCGAAAGATTTTGAGATTTTACACATGTCCAATACCGGTCGTGTATACACACTGATCGTAAAAGGCAATCCGGAACGCGCCAAAATGATCCTTGAGGAAACACATCCGATGCTGATCGATATCCTTCCTCTTACATTGGAAGAAATTTTTATTTACGAAATGGGAGGAAAGAATTATGAAATCAAAGACATCCTGTTTTAATAAAACGATATTCCTCAAAAATATGACTCGGTTCTGGCCGGTATGGGCGGTTTATCTGGCGTATCTGTTTTTCAATATGACCGTGCGAATGTTCCTGAACACCCGCAATTATATGAATACCCCGGCAGTTGATCACTATTCTGCCACTCCAGCTACTAACCGCTTAATGACCATGCTGGAATGCATCAGTGGAAACCTGGAACCATATGTCATTTTTTTCGCGGCACTGGTGGCTGCCCTTACCATTTTTTCCTATCTGTTCACAACCCGAAGCTGCTATATGATGCATGCGCTTCCGGTAAAACGGAGTGAACTTTTTGTAACAAATTATATCAGCGGATTTTTATTCCTGCTACTTCCACAGTTAGTCACGTTTTTATTGAACCTGCTGGTCTGCATTATCAATAATATTACGTCCGTGGAATATCTGCTGTACTGGCTGCTTTATATGATAGGCATGAGTTTTCTGTTTTATACTCTTGCGGTGTTCTGCTGTATGCTCACTGGGCATGCGGTTGCCGCTGCAGCTTACTATTTTGTAGGAAATTTTCTGTATATTGGAATTAAATCCATTGCCACACTGATCATTTCCTCCATGTGTTATGGCATGGGAATCCTTGGTGATCAGGTAAGTTATAGGCTGACAGAGACCAGAGACACGGTACTTTCTCCATTTATGTATCTGCTGGATCACGTATCCCTGACCTGGTCCATGAATGAAGATTTTACCGCACTGGAACAGATTCATATGCGCGGAAGCCTGCTGATCGGACTGTACTGCATTATCGCAGTCGTATTTTTGATCCTTGCTTACGTGTTTTACCAGAAACGTCAGTTGGAATGTACCAGCGATGTGGTTGCCTTTGGATGGCTGCATCCGTGTTTCCGCTGGATGCTGGCGCTGGTTGGAGGCTTCGGGCTCTCCTTCCTGCTTTTCAGTCTGCTCTTTGACAACACCGCACATATGACAACGGCATTATTTGTATTTCTGATTCCGTGCTCCTTTGTGAGTTTCTTCATTTCAGAAATGCTGTTAAAAAAACGTTTTCATATCTTTTCAAGGAAACGCTGGATCGAATGGGCGGCATGCATTGCACTCTGCCTGATTGGAACCGGTCTGCTGAAAAGTGATGCCTTCCGTATCGAACGCAGAATTCCGGACACGGATCAGATTGCTGCCATCTATATGTACGGCGATTATGAGCATGTATACACGGATGAAGCGGATTTTGAAGTTCTGGAGAAAATCCACCAGAATATTTTGAACCACAAGCAGGAGTATTTACCGTATTCCTACCAGCAAAATTATCTGGAATACAATCATCCTGAAGAACGAAGTGCTGATTTTGCAACCGCAACATTGTCCGACACCACAGCATCCAGCACATCAACCTCCGTTGTTTACAGCGAAAGCGATTATATCTCTTCCATTCAGCTTACCTATTATCTGAAAAATGGACGAAAAATTATGCGCCGCTATGAAATTCCGGTAACAAACGCAACACTGAAGGATGATACCACACCGGCTTATCAAATTTCTAAACTGGAAACCGGAAATGAAGATCTGCTTCGTTATCTGCTCTGCTACAATTATGAAGATGTCACCTTTGTAAACGGCACCTTAAGCCATGTAGACGAATACGGACATGATGGAAACATCACCCTGAATCAGCAGCAGACGGAGACACTGTATGAAGCACTCAAGGCAGATATCCTTGCAGGCAATTATCCGGCAGGACTTGGCATTCATGATACTGACGATAACCCAATTTACTATGACAGTTTTTACTTCTATGGACAGGTTCCTGGGGATGTGGAATACCTGACAGATATGCTGCCATCCAGAAATTCGTCAAGTACTTCCAGTGATTACAAAACAGCTTCGGCAAATACGGTAAATGCTGCCGTTCAGAATAATAAACCGACAAATTATTATTCTTCCATAGAAGTGTCATTTTCTCTGTCTAAGTCCTGTACGAACACGATCCAGGCAATGATCGATCTGGGGCTGATTGATAATGCTTCGGATCTGATGACTCAGAATGAGTATTATGATGTAATGAACGTAGATGGGATAACAGACTAATCTGATTGAAGAATAATGAATTTTTTGAGGTGAACACATAACATGAACAACACAGTTGAAATGAATGAAACACTGATCAGAAAAATGCTGGCATACTATTCCGGCGATCCTGCCCGCATCCAGCATTACACAAAAGTATATACTTACGCATCCATGATCGGACACGCAGAACATTTATCCGATGAATTGCAGCATATTCTGGAAACCGCTGCAATTCTTCATGACATCGGTATCAAAATTGCAGAAGAAAAATATCACTGTTCTACCGGATCGTTGCAGGAAAAAGAAGGTCCGGCAGCTGCCCGCCAGATGCTGACGGAATGTGGAACTTATTCTGATGCGGTGATTGATCGTGTCTGCTATCTCATCGGACATCATCATACTTACAGCAATATTGTTGGGTTAGATTACCAAATTCTGGTAGAGGCAGATTTCCTCGTAAATCTTTATGAAGATCATGCGGATAAGCAGGCAATTCAAACAGCGATTGATCGGATTTTCATAACCAAATCCGGTACAGAAATGGCACATGTAATGTTTAATGTATAAGTATGCGCTAACTCAGTGAAATTTAGCAAAACTTAATATTATTTATCATTCTGTTGTATACTACAAAAAAAGGCACTGAAGACCTATAAATTCATTGGTTTTCAGTGCTTTTTTATATTTTTTCAATTCATTTCATACTTTAATTCTTCTACCTTATCTGTATCTCCCGCTAAAAGAGCATTACAGAAAGAATTGACCATCTCTCCGTCTTTTCCTACATTTTCTTTAAACAATGACATCACACGATCTGTCATAATATTTCGAACTTCTCGGTTTGGAATTACAAGCTGGTACAGATTTCCATCCGCCTCTCCCCTCTGTGTCAGATAGCCGGTCATAAAAAGCGCACTCCAGATATGCTCTCTGGAATCATACAACTCCTTATAGGTCAGTTCTGGTTCAAGTCGAACGCACGTGAGACTTGGTGCGTGATTCTGGTCAGCGCAAGCTGACATCTTCTTTTCAGAATCACTGCACTCTACACTCCGTTCCGGTCGGCGCAAAACCATTGTCTCCCAGACAATGTGCGCCCTCGCGGAGCATTTATCTCAGTCGGAGATTGAACTCCCACTGAGAAATACTTGTTACTACTCACCACTTGCAGAAGTGGGAGTCTCAACTCAGACTGAGATGAATTTACCGCAAGCACCCGGCGGAAGAATCCCGTCGGGTGCTATACATAAACTCTTATAAATTTTTTATTATTTCCGGCAACTGCTCCAGACTCTCTACCTGTGGTACATCTGCATCCACAGTTCCAAAACCATAAGCTGCAAACAAGAACGGAACTCCCGCTTTCCGACAAGCATTATAATCCCCCTGCGTATCTCCAAGATAATAATACTTCTCATAGTGGTTACGCTCAATCAGTGCTTTCAGATTTGCATCTTTCTGCTGTTGCGTATTGCCATAACACTCGATGTCTGCCACCAGATCACCAAGATGATAATACTCCAGAAATACTTCAATGTATCCTGCCTGACAGTTGCTGACAATACCGATCTCATATCCCATATCACGCAAAGTTTCAAACACTTTACGGATATCTCCGTACAGTTTTGCGCCAACATGGCTCAGATACTCATTCTCATCCCGCTCGCAGGCATGAATGATCTCCATCGCCTCATCCAATTTATATTCTGATAACAATTCTTTTGCAAAACAGTCCATGGTTTTTCCCATGAGACCGATCAGCTGTTCTCTGCGAATATGCATTTCCGGACAGGTCTTATTCCAAGACTCCACGATTTCATCCACAGAATCCCACAACGTACCGTCCATATCAAAAATAACTGCTTTTTTCATAAATTATGCCTCATCGATGGCTTTACCGATATCATGACGCATATATTTGTTTGCGAAATCAATCCATTCTGTTGCTGCATAAGCGTTTGCGCGGGCTTCTTTTAAGGTAGCACCTTTGGCAGTAACTCCAAGGACACGACCGCCGTTTGTCACGATCTTGCCTTCCTCATTTAACTTGCTACCTGCATGGAAACAGTAATAGCCATCTTTGTTTTCAAAATTCTCCAGACCTTTGATCTCGAATCCTTTTTCATAGGAAACCGGATAACCATCACTTGCCAGAACAACACAAACTGCTGCATTGTCCTCAAACTGCAGATTGATCTGATCTAAAGTTCCATCGATGCAGGCTTCCATCACGTCAATCACATCATTTTTCATACGTGGAAGGACAACCTGTGCTTCCGGATCACCAAATCTGGCATTGTACTCCAGAACCTTCGGTCCATCCTCTGTCAGCATCAGACCAAAGAAAATGATACCTTTGAAAGTACGTCCCTCTGCTGCCATGGCATCTACCGTTGCCTGGAACACATATTTTTTACAGAACTCGTCTACTTCTTTTGTATAGAACGGGCTTGGTGAGAAAGTTCCCATACCACCTGTGTTTAATCCCTGGTCGCCGTCTTTTGCACGTTTGTGATCCTGTGCGGAAGACATGATCTTAATGGTTTTTCCGTCTACGAAAGATAATACGGATACTTCACGACCTGTCATAAACTCTTCGATAACCATATGGTTGCCGGCAGAACCGAATTTTTTATCCATCATGATCTCTTTGACGCCAGCTTCTGCTTCCTCTAAAGTATTGCAGATCAGCACGCCTTTTCCAAGTGCCAATCCGTCTGCTTTCAGAACGATCGGCATTTTTGCTGTTTTCAGATATTCCAGTGCTTTCTGAGGATCGTCAAAATTCTCATATGCTGCAGTTGGAATATTATATTTTTTCATTAAATCTTTGGAAAATGCTTTGGACCCTTCCAGAATTGCTGCTGCTTTGTTCGGTCCAAAGACGCGAAGTCCCTCTGCCTCAAAAGCATCTACCACGCCGCCAACCAACGGATCGTCCATGCCGATGATGGTCAGGTCGATCTGGTGTTCTTTTGCAAATGCAACCAGTTTGTCAAATTCCATAGCACCGATCGGTACACACTCTGCGATCTGTCCGATTCCGGCATTGCCCGGTGCACAGTAAATTTTATCTACACGACTGCTTTTTGCCACACTTGTTGCGATGGCATGCTCTCTTCCGCCACTTCCTACGATCAGTACTTTCATGTCAGTTCTCCTTTTTACATTCTCTGTGTTTTCTCAAGAATGCTCTCAATCTCTTTGTTATTCACGCTTTATAGATCTGAGAGTCATCTTACGTTTGATATATCAAAAGTCCATATAAGCTGACGAACGCTGTTACCTTTTTTACAAGGTATTTCAGACATCCGTCAGCTTTTATTCCTATGTATATTATTCTTCTACGATTGCTTTTCCGTCAACAACCTTAACCTTGCCGTTTGCGATCAGATCAATGGCTTTCGGCATAATGATCCATTCTGCCTCTTCCATGACACGCTGCTGTAAAATCTTCGGTGTGTCACCATTTTTTACTTCAACGGCTTTCTGTAAAATAATTGGACCGGTATCAGTTCCCTCATCTACAAAATGACAGGTTGCTCCCGTTACTTTTACGCCACGGTTTAACACGCCTTCATGCACTTTCAAACCATAATATCCGGTTCCGCAGAAAGACGGAATCAGAGATGGATGAATGTTGATGATGCGGTTTCTGTATTTCTGGATCATCATCTCCGGGATGACTACCAGAAATCCTGCCAAAACGATCAGATCTACCTGCGCCTCATCCAATACTGCTAACAGTGCCTCATGAAACTGTGCTCTGTCCTCATAATCTTTCGGAGAGATGCAGCGGTTTGGGATACCTGCCTTTGCGGCACGCTCCAGCGCATAGGCATTTTTGTTATTGCTGATGACCGTTGCGATCTCGGTGTTTGTGATTTTTCCATCTGCGATGGCATCAATGATCGCCTGCAGATTCGTACCGCCGCCGGATACCAGCACTGCAATTCTTAGCATAAATCTACTCCTTTTTCACCATCAATGATCTTTCCTACAACATATGGTGTATCGCCTGCCTGTTTGATTGCTTCCATGGTCTTGTCAACGTCTGCCGGATCTACAGCAACGATCATGCCAAGTCCCATATTGAAGGTGTTGTACATCATTTCTTCGGAAATGTCGCCTTCTTTTGCAAGCATTGCAAAAATTGGTGGTACCGGGTAGCTGTCTTTCTCTACTACCGCACGTTTACCGTCGATGAGCATACGCGGAATGTTCTCATAGAATCCGCCGCCTGTGATGTGGCTGCATGCTTTGACTGTCACGCCAGCTTCACGGATGGATTTTAATGCATTTACATAAATTCTTGTCGGAGCTAATAATGTCTCGCCAAGAGTTTTTCCAAGTTCTTCATGATAGGTATTCAGAGTTTCCTCATCCATCTGGAATACTTTACGAACCAGAGAGAATCCGTTGGAATGTACACCGGTAGAAGCCATACCGATCAGCACATCGCCGTCTTTTACCTCGCTTCCTGTGATCATATCTTTGCGGTCAACCACGCCAACTGCAAAACCAGCCAGATCGTATTCATCCTCAGGCATAAGTCCCGGATGCTCTGCTGTCTCACCACCGATCAGCGCTGCGCCGGACTGTTTACATCCTTCTGCTACACCTTTTACGATCTCAGCAATTTTCTCCGGATAGTTTTTGCCGCAGGCAATATAATCCAGGAAAAACAGCGGCTCGCCGCCTGCGCAGGCAATATCGTTTACGCACATTGCAACTGCATCGATTCCGATGGTATCATGTTTGTCCATTAAAAATGCAAGTTTTACTTTTGTACCGCATCCATCTGTGCCGGATAACAATACCGGATCTTCCATCTCTTTGATCTTATTTAAAGAAAATGCTCCGGAAAATCCGCCAAGTCCGCCAAGAACTTCTGCACGCATGGTTTCCTTTACATGTTTTTTCATCAGCTCTACTGATTTGTAACCAGCTTCAATATCTACACCTGCTTTTTTGTAATCCATTCTGAATTCCTCCGTTATGTATCAGCACATATTTTCATGTTCTTTTATCAACGCGGATATTTGCAATCCACTTGCTCATAATCAAATAGCTCCTGCTTCACTCAACAGAAACATTGTATCCTTACTCTGACTATTTTGCGTAATTTTTATATCCGGTTTCCTGTAATTTTTCGTCCTTTTCCACTACCTGAGATTTCAGCTCCTCTGTGTAAGCTTTCAGTTTCTCTAAAAGTTCCGGATCAGAAGTAGCCAGAATCTTTGCTGCCAAAATACCAGCATTTGCGCCACCATTGATCGCTACAGTTGCAACTGGAATTCCGCTCGGCATCTGTACGATGGAGTACAGAGAATCTACACCGCCCAGATCAGATGTCTTCATCGGGATTCCGATTACCGGCATCGGGAAGATTGCTGCACACATACCCGGCAGATGAGCTGCTTTACCTGCTCCGGCAATAATTACTTTGAAGCCTTTCTCCTCTGCGGATTTTGCATAGTCAAAAAACACATCCGGCTCACGATGTGCGGAGATGATACGCATCTCATAATCGATACCGAATTTATCCAAAATTTCTGCTGCCTTTGCCATGATCGGCATATCTGAATCACTGCCCATTACAATTCCTACTTTAGCCATTTGTATGTGCTCCTTTCATCCCTCATGTAAATATTTATAACACCATCAGAGCAAAATTGTTTTATCCTGATGGCTTACTACTCTGTTTACATCTTACCTTGAATCATGCAAATTTGCCAATTATATATTGTTATATTTTTTATAAGTGCCACTAATATACATCATTCGTTTCATTTGTTTTTCTAATAATTTAATAACGGCTCGTTAAGTTCTTCTGCGCCTTCCACCTGAAATAAACCGTCGCGGATAATGTCTGAAGTGCTGCCATCCGGACGAATGACTGTAATCGCACCAAGTTCATCATACGGAATGGTGATATCTGTATGGCAGTTAAAGTATGCCTTTGACATATCCTCTTTGCGAAGCAGACTCTTCTCATTATCTCTGGCAATGATCTCCTTGCCATTCGGATTGTAAACAGCGGTATCCTCTGCATGAGAATAGCAGGTATCGCCCACTGCAAAATGCGGACCTGTCTTTTCCGCGATCAGGATCGGCAATTTTGCTCCGATCTGATATTCTTTTGCCATACGATAAGCGGTTGTATTTGTTCCGATGGCAAACTCGCCCATCGGTAATGTTTCATGACGCATCAAAATATTATCACGGATATAAGCCTTGTTCTGTGCCTCATCCGCAAAGTTTCCGCAGTTGTAACTCTCGATCATACCGTCTTTGAACACAACTTCCAGATCAAGATACTGCAGACCGTTTAAAAATACTTCTGATACATGCAGCGTTCCGTTTGTTCCTGCCAGAACCGGTGACGTAAATACCTCGCCAACCGGAATATTGACATCTGCCACACAGTTTTCAAAAATTGTCTGTTTGTCCGGATCGGTCAGCGGATGAAGTGCTACTGTCAGATCCGTACGGTTGCCGCCACGACCGGTGATGTGTACTTTTGTACCAGTGTCAAGCACATCGATGATACACTGCTGCATTTTCTGATATTTCGCATAATCCAGAGTATTGATAACCACTGTCTCTGCAAAAATTTCCTTAAATTTATCACCGATCTCCGGAATCGGATAAGCAATGATCGTGAAGCTGCGCTCCTCACCTTTGATATACTCATTTGTGATCTGACCGGACATGGATGCATTGTAAACAACCAGCTCCTGCTGACGGTCATGATAATGAATTGCAGCATCTTTTTTCTCCGGTGAAAACGGCTCCTCACCAAAGACTTCCAGAACTGCCGGTCCGCCATGCTCTGCTGCCTGAATTTTATGCTGCTCAAATACAGTACGCAGTACTTCCAGACGCCGCTCCACAAATGCTTTATCAAAATAGAATGCTTTGTCTTCTTTATGATCAAAATCATACTGACGGTTTACGCTGGTTGCGTAAGCACCACGCTTGGAACCGCCACGGTTATTAAAGGAAGATGACGGCTCTCTGCTGATGGTCGCCTGCAGTCCGATTTTTTCAAAATTCTGGATGGCTGCACGGATCATGCGCTCAAATCCAATCTGATAATGAATCTGAACTGTCTTTTTCTTTTTGATATCCTTGCCAGTAATCTCAAATCCAATGCGATATCCTTCTGTATAAGTATCTGCCATGGACTGAATTTCTTCCTCGGAAAGCTGATTTAAAAATTCTGCAATGCCAAGTTCATTTTTTCCAATATAAAATCCATACTGATACAGATAACTGAGTTCAGACAGATCTGCTTTCATAATAATATTTTTGTACAGGCTGTCCACCGGATCGATCATTTCCCGGATCTGGTTCTCCACAAACACTTCACTGTAATCATGGAAATACCAGTAAATGGTCTGTTTTGCCTCCTGCACATCTTCTTCTTCGAAGCAGTTATACACCTGCACGAAAAGCTCCAGTAACAAGGTCAGTTCTGCCAGTTTTCCCTCAAAAGCATAGGTAATCGCCACATCCAACTCTGCACGCAGAAAACTTAACAACTCGCCTTCTTTTTCGCCAAAAATAGCTACTGCATAAGCCGGGTTCGCATAGCTTTCCTCATAATAAGCCGGCAGCATATGATGATATAACTGCTCCTGATCTGCCTTGCAAGTCTCCAGGCTGCGCTGCTGCAAAGTTCCATCTTTTGCCATCTGACACAGTTCCATTGTTTTTTTCAAATAAACTGCTGCCTCTGTAAAATATCCTTTGTAAAGCTCCGGCACCAGAGCTTCTTTGCTGATTTCCTCCACACGCTCTGCCACCAGTTCATATCGTTCTTCGATTGTCTCATCTAAAAAATCATTCCAAACGCTGTCACCCATATTATTTTATCTCCTGCTGATTTTTTATTTATTATTTTCATTTTTTCTATTTGTTGCTATAAAATTCAAGTCGAACGCACGTGAGACTTGGTGCGTGATTCTGGTCAGCGAAA
>ERZ773103.785-NODE-785-length-35949-cov-5.692428_pt1 | contig 35949 bp, 32 predicted proteins | sample MGYA00511118_ERZ773103 | MGnify/ENA primary metagenome ERZ773103 (study PRJEB29015, sample SAMEA2737821) | human gut metagenome | biome: human gut; feature: human-associated habitat; material: faeces | place: China | collected 2012 ... | reverse complement strand
TGGACAAATGCCAGGAAATGGCCTCTCCCTCGCGGTCCGGGTCAGTTGCGAGATACACTTTATCTGCCTTTTTTACTTCTTTTCGAAGTTTCGCAAGAATATCTCCTTTTCCACGGATAGTAATATATTTCGGTTCAAAATCATGTTCGATATCAATACCCATCTGACTTTTGGGCAGATCCCGCACATGTCCATTGGATGCTGCTACCTCATAATTTTTCCCCAAAAATTTTTTTATTGTTTTTACCTTTGCAGGTGACTCTACGATTACCAAATATTTTGCCATACCACTGCCCCTTTATCCCAAAATCTTATATCTTCGTCTATTAAAAATTTACAAGAATAATTTTCACATCATGTTCCGAACCACTGCCAATACTTTCGTCCGTTGTTGTTTTTCAGGACTTTTCTAGATAAAAACTCTGTTTCTTCTATAATAATGTCCGGTATTTTAGGTTCGAAATCTAAACAACTATACAACAACCGTTCTGGTTTTTCAAGTACAAAATTATTTTCTCCCTGATTATTTTTATTCTTTTCTCATGGATTTATTATCTGATTTTTTGAAATTTTATCTGAATCTGTCGCATTTTCATGCCATTTCTGACTCTATAAAAGAAAAAACGCCAGCCTAAACTGACGTTTTTTTCTGTGCAACTACTTTGTGCACCGTGTCTTCCAAAATCTCAATATCAATCGGTTGGCCAACATGGGCATTCATCCCCACATCCATACACTTTTGGATATCCATTGCAAAAACATTGGCCGTCATTGCAATGATCGGAACAGTACCGGCTTCCGAATGATGACTCTTTCGTATCTTCTGAACGAATGGTCAAACAGACCTTTTACCGGAAAATCCTGCAAAAATAATTTTTATAGCATTCTTTTACCAGTCCTCTTTTCTTTAATCTTCCAATGCAATCCAGAGTGTCTCTGACTGATAATCCGGTCTGTTCCATAATGACCTCAAGCATTTTGGGTTCATAATCCAGTTTTTCATATACCAGCTGTTCTTCTTTATCCAACACAATATCTGACACTGACAAAACTGTATCTTTTCGATCCGAAACGAAATTCATCTCTTTAAGAAATTCCGGAATATCATACAAAATGCCACATCCCTGATAGATCAAATAATTCGTACCCTGACTCCACGGGTCGCAGATTCTGCCAGGAACTGCATATACATCCCGCCCCTGCTCCATGGCAAAATCTGCCGTGATCAGTGATCCGCTGCGCATTTTTGCTTCCACTACGATCACAATGTCGGATAATCCGCTGATAATGCGATTGCGTTCCGGAAAATATCGGGGAATCGGCGGTGTTTCCGGTGGATATTCTGACAGCACGCCGCCCCGTTCCAATATCTGCTGTCGCAGTTGCCTTCCTCTTGCCGGATAACAGATGTCCACGCCACATCCCATGACAGCATACGTCCGTCCGCCTCCTTTTAATGCGCCTTCGTGTCCTGCACTGTCGATACCAAATGCCATTCCACTGATCACGGAAACCCCGCATTCCGCCAGTGCTTTGCTGATTGCCGCAGCTGTCATTCTGCCATATTCCGAGCACTGTCTGGCGCCAACAATAGCTGCACAGAAGCTGTTGCCCGGCAGCGTTCCCTGATAATACAATGCATACGGAGGATTCGGAATCTGCTTTAATTTTCTCGGATAATCGTCATCCCATATCGTAGCAATCCGAAGTCCTTTTTCCTGCAATTCCTTTTGTCTGCTTTCCGAATCAATCATCGCATCCGGCTGTTCCAGTGCCTGCGGATCGATCTGATAATACTCGCAGATTCTTCTTTTTTCCAATATGGGAAGATCATAAAATGCTTCTGCCGTCATCTCTTTCGTTAGCAGGATCTTCTTTTCCGGCGAAATTTTTCGGATGGCTGCAAGCCAGCATTCACAGGCTCTTTCCCGGTTACTTTTATGTTTCCGATTGCTCTGGCGTGTTTCTGTATTTTCGTTATGAATCATCTCCTGTTTTGGCATCTCAGTTTCCCATCCTTCCCCAGTATTTCCTGTCTAGACTGCGGTAGATGCAGGCCTCCATAAGATGTTTTTCTCTGACACGCTCACTTTCGTCCAGATCTGCGATCGTCCGCGCCACCCGTAAAATCTTATAATACACTCTTGCCGAAAACTCCTGTTCCGCAGACACCTGCATCAGATAAGATCTTGCCTCTCCGTCCATAGCACAATACTGCACCGTATCAGAAGGAGACATGGCAGTATTCACATCATACGGTTTTCCCCGGAAACGCTCCTTTTGTATTTCCCTCGCCCGGAGTACCCGGTTACGGATACTTTCTGAATTTTCCACTTTCATATCATTCATCAGTTCGGTTACCGATAATGCCCGCGTCTCCACCGTCATATCCATCCGATCCAGCATAGGCTGTGAAATATGATTGATATAAGAATGTACGGAAGCCGGGGTACACCTGCAGCGGCTCATATCCGGATAATACCCGCATTTGCATGGGTTCATTGCTGCCACCAGCATAAAATCACAGGGAAAACTTACCGAAGTACCTACCCTTGAGATCCGGATCAGTTTTTCTTCCATGGGCTGTCGGAGCATATCAATGAGATTTTTCGGGAATTCCGGAAACTCGTCCAGAAAAAGAACTCCTTTATGCGCCAGGCTGATTTCACCCGGAACCGGATTTTTACCTCCGCCACACAATCCCTGTGGTGTAATCGTATGATGCGGACTTCGGAAAGGTCTGGTCTGCTGCAGGACTGCAGTCGTCTCCTGATGCTCACAGCTTCCGTATATCTGTGAAAGTTCCAACATCTCTTCCCACTCCAGATCCGGGAAGATTGTAGGAATCCTTCTGGCGATCATTGTCTTTCCAGATCCCGGTGGTCCGATCATCAACAAGTTATGTCTGCCACTGACAGCGATCTCGCAGGCTCTGCGGACCAGTGCCTGTCCCTTCACTTCCGAAAAATCCAAATCATAGTTTTCAGGCTCAAATACCAGTGTACTGTGATAATACTGTTTTTCTAATTCTGTCCCTGTTACCAACCGGATCAGATCTTTCAGGGAACGGACGGGCACCACATGAATCCCGGGACAGATGCCTGCTTCTTCTTTATTTTTTACCGGAACAAAGATCCTCTGCAATCCAAGATTTCCCGCCAGGATTGCGGCTGACAATACGCCCCTGACCGATGTGATCTCACCGCTCAAACTCACTTCTCCCACAAACATAGAGCTTTCCGCGATCTCAAGATCCATACAGCCCATGGCACACAGCACCGATGCCGCTACTGCCAAATCCATGGCAGTTCCTGATTTTCGTACATCCGCCGGCATAAAATTAATGATAATCCGTTTCGGCGGCAGGGATATCCCACTGTTCTGTAACGCTACCCGGACCCGTTCTCTTGCTTCGCGCACTTCTGAACTCAGAAAACCTACCATCTCAAAGACTGGCATTCCTTCTGAAATATTTGTTTCCACCGACACCGGGATACTCTCCATTCCCTGTGGCACAGCGGTCTTTATAATACTATACATATATCTGATGTTTCGTATGATGGCTACGAAAGATGTATTTTAGACAGATAAAAGACAAACAGATACCTTTCCCTGTTATTTCTGGAAAAGATATCTGTATTGTATCACAGATGGCAATTACTTACTACTATATTTTTAATACTGTTTTTGCCATTAAAATTTTCATATTAATGTCCATTCCAATCAGTTTCCCGGCGACAACAATCGTCATAAAAAGTATTTTTTACACAAGAATAACTACTTCATCCTAAACGCAAACTTTTCTCTTTTATTACCCTCTATTCTTTTCCATATTTCTCAAACAGAACCCTTACCTCTAGGGAAATGTAAGGTGCTGTCGCATCTTTTCAATCGCACGCTTCTCGATTCTACTGACATAAGATCGGGAAATCCCCAGTGTTGCCGCGATTTCCCGTTGTGTCAGAGGCATACTGTTATACAGACCATAACGATGACAGAGAATATACTGCTCCCTGCGGCTTAAGACCTTTGGAAACAGCTGATACAGACGGATAAAATTTTTCCGGAATTCTACCGTGTCTGGCAGTTCCGGTTCCGTACTTTCCACGATATCAAGCAGCCGGATCTGATTTCCCTCTTTATCGGTTCCGATCGGCTCATACAGTGAAACTTCCCGGGACAATTTTTTCCTGCTTCTAAAATACATAAGCAGTTCATTTTCGATACATCGGGCAGCATAGGTTCCGAGACGACTGCCGCGGTTGTTCTGAAATGTATTGACCGCTTTGATTAGTCCAATGGTTCCAATGGAAATCAGCTCTTCCATATCTTCTTCTGTATTCTGATACTTTTTTGCGATATGTGCTACCAGACGCATATTCCGCTCAATGAGAACTTCTTTTGCTTCCGTGTCTCCCCTTTCCAGTCTCTCCAGATACCGCTGTTCCTCTTCTGCACTCAGTGGCATCAGAAATGTCTTCAAATAGCACCTCGTTTGCGCGGAACTTATTATACTCTATGAATCGGACAGGTTTTCTGTGCTTTTCCCATAAATTTTCCTCCATTTTCTGAAAATATATGCTATACTTTTTTTACCAATTGGACATCTGTTCCATTATTATAGTGCACTTATTCCGAACCAATATCAGAACTAATTATCCGGAAATTGCTCAGCACCGATTATCCATTTGGGGCTGATGATATATTTTAATACGACATTATATCAAAATTCTCGATACATTTTACCAAATCCCGTTCTCAGGAACGATACATGAAAGATTTTATCATGAAAAGAACACTTACTTACCATATCTCTGAACCACAAATAAATATTCTGTCTTTTCTTAAGGAAAAAGGATATTCTAACCACCTCATCACACAATTAAAGAAAACGGATACCGGTATCCGGAAAAACGGTGCACATTGTTATGTAACGAAACCCCTGCAGCCGGGGGATCTGCTTGAGATCTGCTGGTCGGAAGAAGAGACTTCCGAGGGCATCCTTCCAGTAAAGCTACCGTTTCCTGTTATCTACGAAGACGAAGATATTTTGCTGGTCAACAAGCCGGCAGGCATGCCAATCCACCCTTCCATCAATCATTATGAAGACAGTCTTGCCAATGCCGCCATGTACTATTTTGCAGAAAAACAGGAACCGTTTACATTCCGTTGCATCAACCGGCTGGACCGTGACACCAGCGGGCTTACGATCCTCGCAAAAAATATGCTCTCTGCAGGCGTTCTCGGACGTAATACCGGAATAAAAAACATTCAGCGTATCTATCTTGCTATTGTCACCGGAAAGCCTCCGTTACAGGGAACAGTTGATGCCCCCATCGCAAGGGAAGCAGAATCTGTGATCACAAGATGTATTGATCCGGTGCACGGAGCTCCGGCGATTACGCATTATACCCAGCTTTATTATGATGAAGTTCATGATCTCTCACTCGTTCGATTAAAGCTGGAAACCGGACGCACACACCAGATTCGGCTTCATATGAAGCACATCGGATATCCGTTGATCGGAGATTTTCTGTATCATCCTGACTTTCTGTATATAAAAAGACAGGCACTGCATGCCGCAGCCCTGTCCTTTGCACATCCCATAACTGGTAAAAAGATGCATTTTTCCGCTCCGCTTCCAGAAGATATGAAAAATTGTTTTTCTTATCTGCCGGAAGATATTTATTTATGAAGCACCTCTTCCCGGATATAACGATAGGTCGCATCCTCTCCCTTTTCTGCCAGCATGTGAAGCATTTTCTCCAACAATGCTCTCGTCTCCGGATGCATGACATGATTATCCTTTCCGTTTTCATAATAAGCCAACGGCATATCCTGTGTGTAAGCTTCTTTTTTATATACCTTAGATGCTGCTACCCGGTCAACAAACATTTCTGCAACATACCGTTCCGGCATCCGCATACCTACCATGCCTTTCTCCGGTGGCAGTCCATAATCAATCCAGTATTCCATATGATGCTTATTTCTGCCCTTGTGGTGCAGCCAGGCAGAAGAATATCCTTTATCCAGACGCTCCACATTGTTTGGGCTCATATTTCCCTGAAAATATTTACATCCAACCCAAAATTCTGCCGGAGAATATTTTGACATATCATGCAGCAATCCCTGCCGGTAAAGTCCGATCCGGAAGCAACCTTTCATAACCAGCCATTTATGATATGTGATTGTTTTCAAATGTTTCCAAAACTTCATATTCTGCCTCTTACTACTCTATCTTTTTTCTGATTAGATTAATATTTTTATAAAAAATAAAACAGCCAAATGCACCGGGTAAAACCAGTAAAACATATATTTCATGTTTTTTCCATGCTTACCGTTATATGCCAGCATAAAGATAATGCTTATCATGGCCGCAATCTCTGTTCCGCCAAACCATAATACAGACAGCCCCAGCATCGCCAGATATTTCAGCCACTGGCGATCTCTCAGGAAATACAGGATTAAGATCAGCACGATACCGCCTGCGCCATAATCAAATCGTAACAGAGCCGCTGCCGCACAACAGACAACTGCGATCCCCGCTACAGCCCATACGGAATATTTGTATTTCCGACACAGAGCCAGCATCAGCAATCCCAGTGTCAGCGTCCAGATCGTATTCTGTCTGGAAAATTCCAGCCATGTTTCCTGCATGGCAAGATCATATGGGATTTCTGAAATACAGGCAAAAATAAACATCCGGCGCATATATTTTTTCAGATTTCCCGTGTGGACAAATCCCTCAACAAGCAAAAATGCAAACAGAGGAAATGCGATCCGCCCGATGATATTAAAAATATGGACATCCGGAAAAAACATGCGTCCCACATGATCTGTGATCATTGTCAGAACTGCGATCCATTTCATCAGAAAAGTCGTCATTCCGCTGTTCTCTTTTGTCATAAAGCCTCCTGTTATTAGAATCTATTCCGCAATGCATTAGAAAATCAGAGATTTTCTGAATGTACGTGCTTTCGCCCGGTTAGCATGGAGAAGTTACCCCGCAGCGCATCCGGAAAAATCAGAGATTTTTCCTCATGTCCAGGCTTTTGTCAATCATGCGAGCATGGTATCTCACTTGCACTCATTGTATCACATCTTATGGAAAAAGGATACAGCACTTGACTGTATCCTTCTTCCTGAAAGTGTATTTAAAACCAAAAATACCCATGTTACATATTGCGGAAACGCATATAACGTTCCTGTGCCAGCTGCTCTCCTGGCTTATCTAAATTATCATTGATAAAGTTCCGGATATTTTTCCGCATCAGCTTGCAGAGCATCATCAGATTGTCTCCTGCCGCCGGCGTACTTTCCGGAATCACTTTTTCAATAATACCCATTTTTTTCAATTCATTTGCAGTTACTTTCATAAGTGCAGCTGCTTCCGGCGCTTTAGAGCTGTCTTTCCATAAAATGGAGGCAAATCCTTCCGGAGAAAGGATTGTATAGGTCGCATTCTCCAACATCCATACTTCATTGGCTACTGCAAGTGCAAGAGCTCCACCACTGCCGCCTTCTCCGATCACGATGCTAAGAACCGGAACCTGCAATGTGGACATTTCAAACAGATTTCTTGCGATTGCTTCTCCTTGTCCGTGTTCTTCTGCTTCCATTCCCGGAAATGCTCCTGGTGTATCGATAAAATTAATGATCGGACGGCCAAACTTCTCCGCCTGTTTCATCAAACGCAGCGCTTTCCGATAGCCCTCTGGAGACGGCATACCAAAGTTACGCTTAATATTGTCTTTGGTGGTACGACCTTTTTGCTGACCGATAACAGTAACCGGACATCCATCCAGATAAGCAATGCCTCCTACGGTAGCTCCGTCATCGCCATAATGACGATCTCCGTGAAATTCTTCAAAGTCAGCAAAAATCTCGTTGATAAAATCCAGTGCCGTCGGACGTTCTGAGCTTCTGGCTGTCTGCACACGCTCCCACGCTGACATCTCTTCTTTTTTCGATGTCTGTTTCGGGATTGCAAGTTTTGTCATAATCAGCGCATCTTCACGGTCAACTTTATGATGCATCTGCAACAGTTTTCCCAGGGTATCCTTCATATCCTGACGCTCGATGATACCGTCGATCAATCCATGTTCCACAAGGAACTCCGAACGCTGAAATCCTTCCGGCAGTTTCTGTCCGATGGTCTGTTCAATGACTCTCGGACCGGCAAAACCTACAAGTGCCCCTGGCTCAGCAAGGATGATATCTCCCAGCATGGCGAAACTTGCCGTAACCCCGCCAGTGGTAGGATCTGTAAGAACTGTGATATATAAAAGTCCTGCATCAGAATGCTTTTTCAATACTGCGGAAGTCTTTGCCATCTGCATCAGGGATACCATCCCTTCCTGCATTCTGGCACCTCCGGAACAGGTAAAAATGATAACCGGCAATTTCTGCTCTGTCGCTTTCTCTACTGCACGGGTAATCTTTTCTCCCACAACATATCCCATACTTCCCATGAGAAAGCGGGTATCACAGACGCAGAGAACTGTCTCTTCGCCATGAATTCTACATTTTCCCGTAGTAACTGCTTCATCCAGTTTAAAACGTTCTTTCAAGGACTCTACTTTTTCCGGGTAATCCGGATAATCTAAAGGATTAGAATTTTCGATTCCTTCATCCCATGGTTCAAAAGTCCCTTTATCTGCCACCAGACGAATCCGGCGTTTTGTTGTCAGTCGAAAATATTTTCCGCATTTGTAGCAGCTGTAATGATTATTTACCACATCTTCTTTAAAAAGCATCTGACCACAGCCATCACATTTCATCCACAAACCTTCCGGTAATTCCGGCTCTTTTCTTGAAACTGATATATAGGTTGGTTTTTTAAACTTTAACACTATTTCTCACCCTGATCCTGTTCAAAATAATCCTGTATAAAGTGTGTATTTACATTTCCGGACTGGAATACCGAATGATTGATAATCTCATACTGATAATCCAGGTTGGTCGTTACGCCGTCGATATTAATCTCGCCCAGAGCGCTGCGCATCTTTGCAATAGCCGATGGTCTGTCTTTCGCATGCACAATAATCTTTGCGATCATGGAATCATAATATGGAGGAATCGTATATCCGCTGTAAATGGCAGAATCCACACGGATTCCATTTCCACCTGGAAGATGCAAATATTCGATCTTGCCCGGACACGGCATAAAATTTTTTTCCGGATTCTCTGCATTAATCCGGCATTCAATGGCATGTCCACTGATATATATATCCTTCTGACGTATGGTAAGCTTCTCGCCTGCCGCGATCATGATCTGTTCTTTGATCAGATCTAGCCCTGTGACCATTTCCGTTACCGGATGTTCCACCTGGATTCTGGTATTCATTTCCATAAAATAAAATTTCTTATCCTTTGCAAGAAGAAACTCAATAGTTCCGGCACTTTCGTAACCAGCTGCTTTTGCTGCTTTAACGGCAACTGCCCCCATTTCTTTTCGCATCTTGTCATCCAGCGCAACCGACGGGGATTCTTCGATCATCTTCTGATGCCGACGCTGAATGGAACAGTCACGCTCTCCCAGCGAAATAACGTTTCCGTATTTGTCAGCAAGGATCTGGAATTCAATATGTCTCGGACTTTCAATATATTTTTCAATATACATCGTATTATCCGCAAATCCATTGATGGATTCCTGCTGCGCCACCTGAAAACTGGATGCAAAATCTTCTCTACTTCTGGAAATACGCATGCCTTTTCCACCACCGCCACTGGAGGCTTTGATCATAACCGGATATCCAATTTCATCCGCGATCTTCTGACCGTCTTCCGCTGTATATACCGCTTCTTTTGTTCCAGGAACAACCGGAACTCCAGCTGCCATCATGGTCGTTCTGGCTTCCTGCTTATTTCCCATTTTATCTATGATTGCGGAAGATGGTCCGATAAACGCGATCTTGCATTTTTCACACATCTCAGCAAATCTCGCATTTTCAGAGAGGAAACCAAATCCCGGATGAATCGCTTCCGCGCCACTGGCTATCGTTGCGCTTAAGATCCGTTCCATATTCAAATAGCTGTCTGTCGGAGATGCTTTTCCGATACAAATTGCTTCATCTGCCAGCTGTGTATGAAGGGCTTCCCGGTCTGCTTCTGAAAAAACAGCAACGGATTTAATCCCCATCTCTCTGCAGGCACGAATAATACGGACTGCGATTTCTCCTCTGTTTGCAATCAAAATTTTCTGAAACATATACTGCTCCTATCTGTTTCACAGATTTAACCGATAGCAAAAGTAAGTTCTGCAACGACAGCGGCTTTGCCGTCCACATATGCAGTCGCACTTCCAACGCCGATCGGACCTTTCTGTTTGATAATCTCAAGTTCCAGCGTAAGTACATCTCCCGGAACGATCTTTTTTTTGAATTTTGCAGATTTTACTCCACCGAAATAAGCTGTTTTACCTTTAAACTCTTCACAACTTAAAATGGCAACTGCGCCAACCTGTGCAAGCGCTTCCAGCACAAGTACACCTGGCATAACCGGTTCTGCCGGAAAATGTCCTGCAAAATACGGTTCGTTATAGCTGACACATTTTTTACCCACAGCACGTTTTCCAGGCTCCAGCTCTTCGATCGTATCGATCAGCAGAAACGGCTGTCTGTGTGGAATGATCTCCATAATTTCCTTTGTTGTCAAAACAGACATAATGTTCTCCTCAACTACTCAATGATAAACAGGTTCTGGCCAAATTCCACCAGATCTCCGTTCTTTACACAAATCTCTTTTAGAGTTCCATCAAATTCAGACTCAATCTCATTCATAAGTTTCATAGCTTCTACGATTCCAAGAACCTGACCCTTGGAAACGTAATCGCCAACTTTTACAAACGGTTCTGCATCCGGAGAAGAAGCGGCGTAAAACGTACCTACCAGCGGACATTTTACTGCATTTCCAGATAGGGTTGCCTTTGCTTCCGGAGCTGACGGCTCTACTGAAGAAACCACCTGCACCGCCGGTGCTGTCTGTGCCGGAACTACCTGTTGAATTACCTCATTTTTCTTTTTCAGTTTCAAAATAGAATGATTTCCTTTTACATCCTGTTCTTCGTAGCTGAACTCCGTCAGACCATTTGTCGAAACCGCTTCCATTAATTTAATAATCTGTTCTATTTCCATCTTAATCTCCATTTCACTGCTTGACTAATTGTATTTTTTTACAATCAGTGTAGCGTTGTGTCCGCCAAATGCCAGAGAATTGCTCATAGCACAGTCAAACTGCATATTAATGCCATGTCCTGGAACATAATCCAGATCCAACTCTTCATCCGGTGTTTCCAGACCGACGGTTCCATGGACATAATCATTATTCATCTGCAATACGCAGGCTATAAATTCAACTGCGCCTGCAGCTCCCAGCAGATGACCGATCATAGATTTTGTAGAATTAATCTTCATATCATATGCATGCTGACCAAATACTGTCTTAATCGCTCTCGTCTCAAAGAGATCATTATGGTGTGTGCTTGTTCCGTGCGCATTGATATAAGTAATATCTTCCGGCTGCATTCCGGCATCTTTCAGCGCAAATTCCATTGCCTTTGCTGCACCCATGCCATCTTCCGCCGGGGATGTGATATGGAATGCATCACTGGTAGAACCATATCCAACGACTTCAGCAAGAATCTTCGCGCCTCTTGCTTTTGCATGCTCCAGTTCTTCCAGAACAACAATGCCTGCACCGTCGCCAAGAACAAATCCATCTCTGTCTTTGTCAAATGGAATGGAACATCTCTCCGGTGTATTTTTCGTAGATAATGCGGTCAGAGAAGTAAATCCTCCGACACTGATCGGTGTGATGGCACACTCTGTTCCTCCGGCAAGCATTACATCTGCCTCTCCATACTGAATAGTACGGAACGCTTCGCCAATAGAATGTGTTCCAGTGGCACATGCGGTAGAGATATCAATGCTCTTTCCTTTTAAACCGAGCTGAATCGTAACATTTCCGGCTGCAATATTTGTAATCATCAGAGGTACCAGAAGTGGATTGATCCTGGAAGGACCTTTATCCAACATTTTCTTATATTCACGTTCGATTGCCTGCAAGCTTCCAACACCGGAACCGATGACGCATCCCACACGGTATGGATCTTCTTTTTCCATATCGATGCCAGCCTGTGCAAACGCCTCTTTGGAAGCAGCTACTGCATACTGGGAAAATTTCTCCATTCTCTTTGCAGCTTTGCGATCCATATATTCTGTCGGCTCAAAGCCTTTGACTTCTGCAGCAATCTTTACCTTAAAATCCGTCGTATCAAAATAGGTAATCTCGCCAAATCCGGTCTTACCCTCTTTTAACCCGTTCCAGTATTCTTCTACATTTAATCCGATGGGTGTTACTGCGCCCATTCCTGTCACAACAACTCTTCTCATTTCTACCTCCGTGTCCTGTCTGTCTTTCCGTTTACATAGCCATTCCACCGTCCACACACAGTACCTGGCCTGTAATATAGGACGCGTCATCTCCGGCTAAGAAGCATACAGCTGCCGCTACTTCTTCCGGTTTTGCAAATCTTCCAAGGGGAACTTGTGCCGCCCCTGCCTTTCTCGCTTCTTCCGGAAGTTTTTCCGTCATAGCAGTCTCCACAAATCCCGGAGCGATGGCATTCACACGAACACCTCTGCTTGCCAGCTCTCTTGCCATTGATTTTGTCATGCCGATCACGCCAGCTTTGGACGCCGCATAATTGACCTGTCCGGCATTTCCAAGTATTCCAACAACAGAAGAGATATTGATGATACTTCCTCCCCGCTGTTTTAACATCGGTCTTGCAACATGACGCATAGTATTGAACGCACCTTTCAGATTGACGTCAATCACTTCATCAAAATCAGCTTCTTTCATTGCCATCAGAAGATTGTCTTTTGTAATTCCGGCATTGTTCACAAGAATATCAATTCGTCCGTGACGTTTTACGATATCCTTGATCATAGCCTCTACTGCGGCAAAATCATTGACGCTGCACTGCACACACTCTGCCTGTCCGCCAGCCTGCTTAATCTCCGCTACGACAGCTTTAGCTCCCGCTTCAGAATGCATGTAATTTACAACTACATATGCGCCCTGCTCTGCAAGTTTTTTTGCTACAGCACTGCCAATCCCGGAACCGCCTCCGGTAACCAGTGCAATCTTTTCATTTAACATACGTCTGTCCAATCCTGTTCTAATTTCTTTTTCAAAAAATACTGATTACTGATATGCACCGCATTATTCAGTTCCTGTCAGCATCATGATGCATTTTGCCTGTTTTATCTCGAATAGCCTCCTGCATCTTCATTTTTTATTCTATCAGTAAGTTCTCTGCCAGTGTTTCAAGATCTGATACCTTGTCCACATGATAGGCAGGAATCGTTTTGTCAATTTTCTTTAAAAATCCGCAAAGTGATTTCTTCGGTCCAATCTCAATAAAAGCTTCCACACCATCTGCGATCATCCGTTCTACCGACTGCTGCCAGCGCACAGAAGAAGAAATCTGTTGTTTCAACAGATTTTTTACAAATTCCTTATCTGTGACATAATCAGCTGTAACATTGGTAATATACGGGATTTGAATATCGTGAATCTCTATCGTTTCAAGTTCTTTAGAAAGTTTTTCTCCTGCATCCAAAAGCATTGCAGAATGGAAAGGACCGCTTACATTCAGCGGAATGCAACGTTTTGCCCCGGCTGCTTTCAAAGCTGCTGCTGCCGCCTCGACTGCCGGCGCTTCTCCGGTAATAACAGTCTGTCCCGGGCAATTATAATTTGCCACAGATACAATGCCATCCGTTTCCTCACAGATCTTTTCAATGGTTTCATTGTCCATTCCCATGATCGCAGTCATAGCTCCGCCTTCAGGAACAGCTTCCTGCATATAAGCGCCACGTTTCACTACGACCCGGAAGGCATCCTCCGGAGTCATCACTCCGGAGGCTACCAGTGCCGCATACTCGCCAAGACTCAGTCCCGCAGTAACACTTGCGGTATAACCTTTTTCTTTCAGAACCTGCAAAATTGCAAGTTCATCTGCCAGCATTGCGATCTGGGTATATTTTGTAATGTTAAGCTCTTCATTTTCTTCAAAGAGCAGATGATTCATATCCATGCCACTGACTTCAGAAGCCAGATCAATCATCTCTTTTGCACAGGAGTATGTATCATAGAAATCTTTGCCCATTCCTGCGTACTGTGAACCTTGTCCCGGGAAGATAAAAGCAATTTTTTTCATATCTACTCCTGTCTGCCAAGCAATTTTTCCGCCTGACTCATCATTTCTGTTACGATTTCTTCACAGGTCTGCTCCGTTTTGATCATTCCTGCAATCTGTCCGGCCATGACAGTTCCCATTTTTACGTCGCCGTCAATAACCGCATTTCGAAGGGAACCCAAAGTAAGATGTTCCAGTTCTTCGAAGCCCGCGCCCTGTTCCTCTAATTTCAGATATTCTCTTGTCATCTGATTTCTGAGACAGCGGATCGGGTGGCCATGTGTTCTTCCGGTAACTGTGGAATCAATGTCTTTTGCCTTTATAATTTTATTTTTATAATTTTCATGACAGATGCATTCTTTTGCAACACAGAAACGTGTACCTACCTGGACTGCTTCTGCCCCCAGCATCATAGCTGCCGCAATACCTCTGCCATCGGCAATTCCTCCGGCTGCGATAACCGGGATATCCACGGCATCCACCACCTGAGGTACAAGGGTCATTGTAGTAGCTGAACCAATATGTCCACCGGACTCGGTTCCTTCTGCCACAACGGCATCTGCGCCGGCTTTTTCCATCATCCGGGCCAGAGCAACGCTTGCTACTACAGGGATAACCTTTACTCCGGCCTCTTTCCACATGGCCATATATTTGCCGGGATTACCTGCTCCTGTTGTTACAACCTTTATACCCTCTTCCACTATGACTTTTGCCACCTCATCCGCATATGGGCTTAAAAGCATGACGTTTACACCAAATGGTTTATCGGTCAGTTTTTTTGCTTCGCGGATCTGAGTCCGGATCACATCTTCCGGTGCGCTTGCTGCACCGATCAGTCCCAGGCCTCCTGCATTGGATACGGCTGCTGCAAGATGATATTCAGCAACCCATGCCATACCGCCCTGAATAATCGGATACTCAATTCCTAATAGTTCCGTAATTCTTGTCTTCATTTTAATATTTCCTTTGGTCTGGTATTAGTCTTCTACACCATGCTCTTTTAAGTAGTTGTAAATATCGCCTACTGTAGACATAGCCTCCAGCTGCTCAGATGGAATCTCAATATCATACTCATCCTCCAGAGCCATTACTAACTCAAACAGGTCAAGAGAATCTGCGTCAAGATCATCCTTGAAGCTTGCTTCCATCGTAACGATCTCCTCCTCAACGCCTAACTGGTCTGCGATCATCTCTTTCATTTTCTCAAACATGGTAATTTTCTCCTTTTCATTTCATATTTTTGGTTTTAAAAAATACTTTGATAATCAAAGTATATAGACTGGGTCCTTATTTGTCAATACTTTTTTCATTGACTTTTTCATTTGTATTTCGTAAACTGTGGATAGTAAATAATATAGAAAAGATGAGGGCTTGATATGTCAAAAAAAGAAACTGTTTTAGACACACAGGATGATATTCTGGATCCAATGGATGTATATGTAACATTGGACCTGGATGACGGCTCCACGGTAGAATGCAGCATCCTCTCCATTTTTGATGTGCAGGATCAGGATTATATAGCTCTGCTTCCACTGGATGAAGAAGGCAATCCAAACGAAGCCGGAGAAGTATATCTGTATCGCTATTTTGAAGATGAAGAAGGCAATCCTTCTCTGGAAAACATTCTGGATGATGAAGAATATGAGATTGTGGCTGACCGTTTTGATGAAATTCAGGATGAACAGGAATTTGAAGAGATGTGATATCACATCTCTTTTTTCTTTCTTTAATAAAAACATACCTTCTATTCTGTCTGACAAATATTAAGAATCGTTATCATCTTGCTTTCCTATCCGCATTACATACATCTTCTACTATGCCAAAACAAAGCCTTTCGATTTTTATAATAATGACCACCCGCTGGTTTTCGCCATCGCAAATAGTCATAAAAAAGTATTTTCACACGGGCTTTCTGTCAAACTGAATCTGCTAATTCATCCAGAAACCGTGACGGCTTCATCTCCCGGTTATTGATCTGGCTACAATGGCATAACGTCAGCTCTTTTTTCGAGCGGGTAATGCCTACATAAAATAACCGCCGTTCTTCTTCAATATCCGCATCCAACACAGATTTTCTGTAAGGCAGGATCCCTTCGTTGATGTCCGGTATATAGACATAATCATATTCCAGACCTTTGACGCCATGGAATGTAGAAAGCGTTACCGCTTCCGTCTCCATCTCCTCCTGGCGATGCTTCAGTTTCTCCTTTACATCATCCATATGCAGATACCAGGCTTCATATGTAGTGAACGGCCGGGCGCCTTCCTGCAGTTCATCCAGAACAGTGATCAGTTCTTCATAATCAATATGACGGATCTGCGCAATCTCACGCAGGTAGCCTTCGTAGTCTACCGCTTTCCGGATATAGTTTACTGCCGAATAGGGCTTCATCTGCCGAATCATCTCCAGGTCCCCCTCCAGCTTATGCAGTCGCTGCACCATCCATTCTGCCTCTTCATAATATTCCTCCCACACATCAAACGCCACTGTATCATAGGGAAGGCTGTCACGGGAGAGATACCGCTTCGGTCGGTTCATGATCCGCAGGAAATCACTGCGCTGACGGCTTCCCTGTGCGATCTTTATATAACATAAGATATCTTTTGTGATCCAGTGATCGTAAATATTAGGAATCTTTTCCTTCGTCCGGAACGGAATATTGTACTGCATCAGGTATTCCATGAGAAGCCGGGGCTGCTGATTCGTCCGAAACAGCACGACCATATCATCGTAGCTAATCCCCTGTCTGGCTTTTCTTAAGATTTCACTGACAAGATATTTATTTTCTTCTTTCTGATGCGGGAAAGACAGGTTTCGGATCATCCCCGGATATTCTGACACCGCAGAGACTTTTTTAGGAAAACGCACCTGATTGTAAGAAATCAGACGCTCTGACAAACGGACGACCTCTTCCGGACTACGGTAATTTTTATTCAGCACGATCTTCTGCAACATAGGAAAATCCTTTTCCACATGCAGCATGATCTCCGGCTTTGCACCACGGAAACGATAGATTGACTGATCATCATCCCCCACCAGAAACAGATTCTGTTTTTTCCCAGCCAGCATCTTTACAATCTCATACTGCACCTGATTGATATCCTGAAATTCATCGATCAGAATATAAGGATACCGTTTCTGCCAGCCCGCCAAAATATCTTTTCGCTGTTCAAACAGTTCCTTGCAATAGACCAGCATATCATCAAAATCGATCAGATGACTGGTCTGTAAAAAGTTCTGATATGCTGCATACATCTGACGGAACACATCTTCCCCACAACTGGTGGCATAATAATGTTCCATTTTGATCCCGGAGTTCTTAACCATACTGATCTCTGCCAGCAAGGATGAGATAAAATCGTTTTCATCCTCATAATCCAGACGCATCCTCGCCGCAGTCTGCTTCATAAACTGGAATCGCTGGTCTTCCTGTACGATATCGGAAGCCCGGTATCCATACGCATATTTGAGTATCATAAAAAAGACAGCATGGAAAGTCCCGAAGGTAACCGGCAGGCTTCGTCTGCCTGCCAGCCGGAAGAATCTCTCCTTCATCTCTCCTGCCGCTGCCTTTGTAAATGTAATGACGAGAATGGAAGCCGGATTGACATAATGGATATCGATCAGATATTTTACCCGCTGTGTGATAACCGCTGTCTTTCCGGATCCAGGCCCCGCCAGTACCATCATCGGACCGTCTTTGTGTTCTACGGCCTTCTGTTGCATCTCATTCAGAGTTAAGTTGTCTGACTGCATTTATTTTAATTCAATCTCCTGTAATTCTTTCGGAGGAAGTTTCTTTGTAGAGTCTGCTACAATCTTTGCCACAGCGCGTTTTGCCTCCGGAACCGGAAGAAGTGTGCCGGCGCCTGCCACACAGCCACCTGGGCAGCCCATGCCTTCGATCAGGCAGCCATTAAATTTTCCGGCTTTCGCCAGCAGAAGTGTCTTTTTACATTCTGCCAGACCTTCTGCATGCTCTACTTTTACATCTACGCCAGGATAATATTCATTCACGCATTTACGGATTGCATCTGCCACACCGCCCGCTACCGCATAACCGCGACCTGCACCTGTGGCATTGTGCAGGTTTGATTCTGCCTCTACTGTCGCCGGATCGATATGCTTTGCTTCAAACATGGCATCCAGTTCTTCAAAGGTTATGACAAAATCCACATCGCTTCGCACTGATTTCCGCATGGCTTCCAGTTTTTTTGCCGCACATGGTCCGATAAACACGACTTTTGCTTTGGGATGTTCTTTCTTGATACTTCTTGCCGTAGCGACCATCGGCGTCAGTTCCTGAGATACGCTGTCGATCATTTCCGGAAACTGATTTTTTGCCAGCATCGCCCATGCCGGGCAGCAGGATGTCAGCAAAAATGGAAGTTCTCCAGTAGTCACATGTTCCACATAGTGTTTCGCTTCTGTTGCAGCTCCGATATCTGCCCCCAGAGCGACCTCGTAAACACCTGCAAATCCAAGTTTCTCCAGTGCGGCTTTCATTTTTGCCGGATTTACTTTCGGTCCAAACTGTCCCGCATACGCCGGAGCAATCTCTGCGATTACTTCCTGTCCTTCCTTCATACAGAGGATCAGCTGAAAAATCTGTGATTTATCTGCAATCGCGCCAAATGGACAGCTTACCATGCACATGCCACAGGATACACATTTATCCGGATTAATCTTTGCGCGGTTATAATCATCAGTCTCAATGGCATCCACGCCACAGGCTACGGAACAAGGACGCATCCGTTTTCCAATTGCCTCGTAAGGACAAGCCATTTTGCATTTTCCACAGCGGATGCATTTTTCCTTATCAATATGTGCCTGACCGTCATAATGGGTAATAGCGTCCTTTGGACATACCTCCATACACGGATGAGCCAGACACTCTCTGCAAAGGTTGCTGACTTCATACACGTTGTGCTCACATGCATTGCATGCAGAAGGGATTACCTGCATCAGAGGTGGTTCATAGTAAACTTCATCAATGGTACTGTACTGTAATCCGCTTGTAATATGCACCGGTTTATCCTGTGGCCGGATAGACATTCCCATGGCCAGTCGGGTACGTTCAGAACTTACCGCCCGCTCCCGATAAATGCTTTCCCGAAACTTCGGTTCTTCGGTAGGCGAAAGCTTGTAGGGAATTGCTTCGATATCATCTTTTATATTATCTGATTCATATGCAATCCTCGCAACTTCCACAAAAACCTGTTTTCTTAATTCAGAAACCTGTGAATGCAAACCTCTCATATAGAATCATTCTCCTTTACATAAAATATAACATTCCGGCGGGTCTAATTTCAACCCTGTGCAAGATGAAAAAACGATAAACTTCTGTCCATCATCTTTTCATGTCCGGTACTTTTGTTTACACCCCGATTGTAATCCCGCTCCATATAATCGTCAATATTTTAACGATTATGTTTTAAGATAAATCCAATCTTGTTTTTGTGGAAATACAAGGCTGTTTTTTTCGGTATACAATCCTGTCTTTTATTTCATACATATTTTATATTATATAAGATTTTTCTATATCGTTTCCTCTATTTCGTATTTTTTCGCTGTTCCTTTTATACGATGTTCTCCGATACCGCTTTTACTCTTTTGACCGACACCACAAACAGTTATTACAATATATTTTTTACTTTATATTTTGTTTTTTATCAATGTGCATCCTGCACCTATATGAAATTGTTTCATATATTATTACTAAAAAACCAGGAAGTTATGTGATGTATCAGAATCAGAATTTCAATTGTAGCTGCAACAGAATGCCTTCCCGCACCACTCCGGGAAAACCACTGAACCATTTTTCCTGTGCAGATTTTTCTGACAGCAATTTTCCTCCGGCTATGGCATATGTTGCCTGGCAATATTTTGACAAAATCTATGAGCCTCCAAAAGCGCTCTGTCAGGGAACGATGTTCCCTGAGCTGGATCTCCCATTTACAGGAAAGAGAGGTAATTGTCCATGATGCAGCCTGAACAGAAAAAATTACTGGCGTATATCAATGAAATCAGTTTTTCCCAATACGACCTCATGCTCTATCTGGATACCCATCCGGATGACATGGGAGCTTTAAATTATTACAACAAGCTGACAGAATGCCGCAAAAATGCGCTCTATGAATATGAAAAGAAATTTGAACCTCTACGGGCTGATCTGCCCCCGGTATCCGGCTGTGACTGGAAATGGGCTTCTACCCCGTGGCCATGGGAAGGAGGGAACTGTTAATCTATGTGGTATTATGAAAAAAGACTGGAGTTTCCGGTAAACATCAAAGAGCCAAACGCAAAACTTGCCCAGGCGATCATCTCACAGTATGGCGGCCCGGACGGCGAAATGGGTGCCTCTATGCGGTATCTTTCACAGAGATATGCCATGCCTTATCGAAATGTATGTGGGGTGCTTACTGATATCGGCACCGAAGAATTCGCTCAGAGAAGATGGAGATTGTTATTTTCTTTATAAATAGGAAGATTCAGAAATATTATCGTATATGAATTATATTACAGAATCACGCGTCCATTTTCAACCCTGCAGGTCACATTTCCGGTATGGTCAAAATCTACTTTTCCGTTTTTGATATACCAGGCGCCATTCTGGTTTCCTGCGATGCCGGTAAAATCGAAATCTACTTTGCCGCCAGAAAGTTTCCACCAGCCGTTTTCGTTACTCTCTACACCGTTGCAATTGAAATCCACTTTTCCGTTGACGATACGCCACCAGCCATTTTCATTCTGGGCGATACCGGTATAGTTAAAATCTACTTTTCCGTCACGAACAAACCACCAGCCGTTTTTGTTCTGGGCTACGGTCGTCTTCTTTGTGATTGCTCCATTCTCATAATAATACCAGTTACCGTCTGTTGCCGCCTGATCGGCGACTCTTCCTGTCACTTTATCCATATTGGCCTCCTGCATTGGTTTGTTCATGATCGCATACGCTACTGCTTTGGCGATTGTCTTATAGCCTATCTTCTGATACAAGTTATAATCATCCCTGTCATCCACAAAACAAATTTCCAAAAGCAGAGCCGGGGCTTTTGTGTGATTCAGGATATAAAGATCTGATGTGGTCTTTGTTCCTCGATCCACAAATCCCAAACTCCTCATGTTGGCTCTAATCCGCTCTGCAAGCCCACCTTTTCCACTTTTGGTATTGCATACCCAGATCTCGAAGCCGCCAATCCGGCCGTCTCCCGGATAGTCATTTCTTCCGGAATTTAAGTGGATGGAAATATCAAAATCTACAGTATGTGAATTGCACTTTGCTGCAATCTTTTTCAGGACATCATTCTGACTGGTACCGTTATCTACCGTTGTGCAATAGGCTGTATGCCCATTATTCCGCAAAATCTGGATCACTTCATTGGAAATCAGACGGTCTTCCTTTGACTCATCCAGCAGACCGACAGCTCCGCAGGCTACCTTCCCCGCCGGATTGTGGCCACCGTGTACGTTATATGCTGCCATCTACTCATCCCCCTCTTCTTTCACATCACTGGTCTCTGCCTGTACTTCCGGAATCCCGGCCACACTGGTCAATAAAGACAGGATTCCTGCCAACGCAGTTGCAGATCCTACATACTTCCAGTCTACCTGACCCATGACTGCCGCTGTTCCGATACCGGCGATCGCAGCCTGTGCCAGCGTTTTTACCGCTCTTACTCCTGCTGCCTTCCACCATTTTTGTGTGCTGACCGCATTCTTTACGACTGAATTTCTAAACATATCCATCTTCCTTTCTGTCTTAATATTTTTATGAGTACATCCCTTTGTTTTATTAAAAGGAACGTTCATCTCAGATCGCGTTGATCACCGCAGAAACAACGGCCGTTGCTACACAGGTAATAATCGCTGTGAGCACGGCCGTTCTGATCGTATGAAATTGATTGACCGGTTCTTTTTCCAGGACATCCAACCGGTCATTCTGTTTTCCCATCTGTTCCGCCATGTTTCCCATGTTGACAGCCATTTCCCGGACAGATGCTGTCAAATCAGATATCTGCCGGATACTCTCCTCTGCAATCTCAATCCTACGGTTCTGGCGATGATCCTCGTCTTCCATGCGTTTGCGGAACTCTTCGTGTTCCTCTCGGGTTATGTATTCGGGCATTGGTGTTCCCTCCCTTCTCATCTTCCTCCATTGGTATTCGTCAACCAAGAACCAGTAATACATACGGTAAATTCACTTCTATGATCGATTCCGTTTGCAGGCTGATATACAACCCACATACCTTGTCCCCCACTTACTCCGATTCCGGTTAGTGCCCATACCTGCCAGGCACCACTCGCTTCCAGTTCGCACATCAGCGGGAAGGCTCTCGCATCATCTTTTCTCATACAAAAGCCAATGCATGTTGTCATCTTTTTTGGTCTATATGATTCCGATACTGTAAAGAATACATCTGTCGCGTTTACCCACCATGCATGTAAATAGCACTGGTATCCTTCTTTGTAATACACTCCGGCATTAGCACGTTTTATGATAGGCTCATACATATCATCAATATCTTTTCCATTAACTGTCAAAGTACCTTTTACCGCTACAGTTTCTTCCAATGCAGAAAGTAATCCTGTCGTAGTTCTCGTATTGACCTGCAGACCACCGGTTATATCCACATAATTATTGGTTCCGGCACGCATTTTAATGCCTTTTGTGTTTATCTGCATTCCATAGTCAAAACTATCCCCTGTATCATTCCCGATAACAATAGAGTCTGCTTTGACATTACCAGAAAACACACCCGTCGCACCATTCAACTTACCTTCAAACACGCTGTCTCCGGTAATCGTCATTTTCTTTGCCGTGATACTCTGGGCAAACAGATCATCTACATCAATCTTTGCAGCCGTTACCGCTTTCGCTGCCAGAGCATTTGTTGCGATGGAACCAGCGGCGAGCTTACCACCATCGATTATGGTTTTATCATTTTTATAACACCAGGAAGCAATGGTTGACATGGCTGAGTTATCATTCATAACCCAATGACTGCCATCATAGGTAAACTGGACTGTTGATTTCGCTGGCCAATAGTATACTGATGTGATGGCAGCACCATATACATAAATCGGTTTTGCTCCGGTACTGTTCACATTTAATGTCGGACTGGCTGCTGTATTTGCATTTGCAAAATACACAGATACTGTCGCACCGGTATATAAAGAAAATGATGTAGTTGGGGAAATGGTAGCTACTTTTGCTACTGTTGCCGCCACAGTCGAACTGGTAGAATATAACATCTTTCCATCCTTGCCAGCTGCTCCCGTATTGCCCTTGCTCTTTACATAAGACAACAGTTTCATTGTAACTTTTGTGCCTGACACAGCAGTTATCTCCCACGTACCAGTATTCGATGAACCATCCAAATTCATAAACGTATCGCCAACGACCGGAGTTCTGTTGAAATTGGTAGTTGAGCATTCTGCAGTAGCGCCCACCGTTGTATAAGTAGTACCCCAGTTTCGTTTTGGCTGGAGGGCAGGTAAACCGGTTGCTCCCGTATCGCCTTTTGCTCCTGTAGACCCTTTCTGGCCTGTAGCGCATATCGGTGTCGTGGTAGTCGTTGTTTTATCGCTATAAGTGTATACCGATCTTGTCCAGATATACTTTCCATTTTCCCACCCAGGGTATGTCGTTGACCAGCTTCCTCCTGAAAGAGATGTTGCCGAGGTTGATTTGTAATACTGTTCCGTGATCGATGAAACGCCTTTACCTGTAGCACCAGTTGCTCCCGTATCGCCTTTAGCCCCAGCAATACATACTCCATTTTGACTTGGGGAATATGTTTTATTGCCGACACCATCTGTGGTTACTGTTCTGCTCCACATGTATTTGCCATTAACCCATGCTGGAGCTGTCGTAGACCAGGAACCGCCGGCAAGAGATACTGATGAAGTTGACAGGTAATATTCCACGTCTACGTCAGACACACCATCTTCAGGAGCAGGACTCCAATCGGTAGCCACATTACCCTTTTCGAGCTTAATGTCGTCAATAACTAACCCTCCGACCACAGACGGATTATACCCCGTAACATTAAAAGATAATATATATGTTTGACCTTTTACTAATGGTTCAGATAATGTGTTTTTAACTATGATGCTATCTGTAGTGCCATTATGTTTTAATACGATTTTATTCGCTGCTGTATCAGTAACATTTAGAACAGGAAATACGTACCGTCCAGTTTTTTTGATTGCAGTATTTACGACACTATCTTTTACTAAAGAATTATCTTTATATAATTGAAGTATTATCCGAAAATATGCAGTGGTATCCGTACCAGTATTCTCGAATCCGTTATTATGTTTTTTTGAATTTTTATAGTAGTCGTAGGTGCTACTCAATAATAAATTTCTTCCACCAACTTCAATTCCATTAATCGAACTGCCAACAGAATATGACGTTGAAGTTGTATTGTCAGTATAAGTAAATATCATCCTAGTCCACAAATACGGTTTACTCCCATCTGTTGCAGGAATAGAAGTCGTCCACGTGCCTGTTGGCTTCTCCGTTCCACTAGAACCTGCCTGATAAGTAATAGATGTGGATTCGATACTTTTTACAGCCCTCTCTCGCAAACTTAACTTTGACCAGTCGGCTACTGAATTATATAAAAATACAGAAACATCTTTCGCATACTGTAGCCTTCTGGAATTGGCGCATACATCATACTGACCATTCCCTTCCCCAGCATATACTATTGCTTTTTTCTGTACCCAATCTTTATTGCTTATTACTCCTTGCTGACCGTAATAACAATACCCCGAACCATCAGAAGATTGGGCGACACATGTTCCGGCTTTATAAGAACCGTAAGCCCACGCTTTAGACAACGTTATTGTATTGCTTTTTAAATCAACCGATGAGTCATCTGCATAAACACTTTGGTAATAATATCTGGAATAGGTTCCATCAGGATACGTGTATCCGGTGCTATCTTTATATCCAAAAAACAGAAACGATCTATTATAACTATATTTTGTATTCGTATACCATTTTGATAAATCCGTAAAATATACGACTGTATCCCCTTTGTTTAAATCCTTTGCCAGATAAAATAGATTTGGATTATAATTCGTTACGTGCCTGTAACTTATTTCGTAGCCATCAATATCAAATGGTATTATAGAAAAATAAGCATTCCCTGAAGTAACACCACTATGAAGACGAACATAATACTCCAGATCATATACTTTTGTTGGATCGAACGGTATTTTCTCAGTCTTACCATATGTAAAATATCCATAGGCACCATCTGGACAATCCCCTTTTGTAAAGACTCCTCCATTAAAGTTTGTATTGTCCAAATATTCTCCATATCCGTTTTTTACCAAATTACCACCGGGCGCAGTTACTCCTGTTTTTGCAACAGCGAACGAAAACTTTTTATTAACCGTTATATCATCCACCACTACCGGAATAATGGCTTCGCAGCTCCCTGTAAGAATCGCAGTAGTCTTAAACGTGACCATTGGAGATACCGTGTTGTTGTTTGATACTGTAGCTGAAATCCCAGTTGGACATTTGATATTTGCAGCTGTGATACTCACTTTCGTACACAGATCATTACCACAATAAGCCACTATTTCCGTACTACAGGTGGAGCCGGCCGGGGCACCGACCGAGTTCCCCTGAAACGTATAGGTCTCACTTGTGAGTATAACGGAATACGCATCCGTCATGTCGATAAGTGTGATCTGGCATGTACCCTTTACTGCCATTTTGATTTCCTCCTACTCTACAATCTCAGCATTCACTGATTCAGGCTGCTCTACGTCAACAATCATCTTCTCGACGAAACGCAGACAGTCTGCCATGATTTTTGTACTGTCTCCCTTTGTTTCGATAAGCAACATCGTATTATATAATTTCTGTAAATTTTCGATCATGTATTTAACCCTCCAGTTTACACGTAATCGCCAATACATTATCTATATCGTCAGGTGTTACTGAGTATGTCTTTGACGTCGCCAGTGGTGTTGAAGTACCTTCTTTATACCATTTTATAAATCCAAGTGATCCACATACACCGGCATCCGTAACACTTTGCTCTACTCCGCCCTTAAACACATGAGCAGTAAGCACAGTAGAACCTGTACTGTTCTTAAAAAAGACGCCATTGCTTGATGTTACACTGACGGCAATAGAATCTTTTCCGGCTGCTCCAGTGGCACCTGTTGCTCCATGTGTTCCGATGATAACAGGGGTAGTCTTTGTTGTTGTTTTATTTGTATACGTGATCAGCTGGTAACACCAGATATACTTATTTGTTGTGGTCGTAGCGGTTGGCGTTGTACTCCATCCACTTGTGGAGGTTGTTACACCAGTAGAAGCAGATGTCGTAAGGAAATAGTTCACAACACCACTTACACCATTACCCGTTGCACCAGTTCCACCTGTAGCTCCATGCGTACCAATAATAACCGGGGTAGTGGTAGTAGGGTTTCCGCTTGAATATGCAATACTCTGGTAACACCACAGATACTTATTTGTGGTCGTAGTTGACTGCATCGAGGTGGTCCATCCACTTGTAGAAATCGTTACTCCCGTAGAGGCTGAAGTCGCAAGGAAATAGTTGGTTACTCCGGTAATGCTCTTTCCAGCAGCACCGGTAGGTCCTGTAGCGCCTGTCTTAGCTACCGCAAAAGAGAATTTTTTGGTAATCGTAACATCTTCTACTGTGACTGGTATCATCGCTTCGCAAGATGTTGTAATCGTTGCCGTCGTAGTAAAAGTAATCGTAGGGGATGGGGTTCCACTGTTCTCTACGGTTGCGGTTATCCCTGTCGGGCATGTGATACTTTTTACATCAACATTTACTACAGAGCATTGATTTGAACCGCAATATGCAAACGCCTGTGTAGTACATTTATTTCCTGCGGCAGCACCAGATGTGTTTCCTGGAAATGTATAAGTTTCTGATGTAAGCATGATGTTGTATGCGTCTGTAACATCGATAAGTGTAATCTGACTCGTAGCTTTAATTGCCATTTTGTTTTCTCCTTTTAATTAATGAGGTCGCAAGTGTATACACCCTTTGTGTAAATATCGCTTGGACTTACTTTGAACTTAAATCCATTTTCGGAGATCCGGAAATCTTCCTGCGGAATCTCCCAAAACTCGTCATCATCTTTACCCTGATATAGCCACTGTAAATAAGCACCCTCTCCGAATACTGACTTCATCGTCGCACTGTCAGTGATCCGCTGGGTGCCATAAAATATAACAATTGATAGTTCTGTAGAAACATTTGTATTCTTAAACACATTCCCGCCAGAACTTTCTATTTGAAGTAAGATTGCGTTTTCCCCCGGATCTCCTTTTTCTCCTTTTGAGCCCTGCGTCCCATTCTCTCCATCACGAACATTGAGTACTGTAACCTCACAAAAACCCCTCATATTCCCTGATGTGTCGATTGCCTCAAAACGATATACGCATCTTTCAGATATATCCGCCGCACAGATACGTAGTGTTTTGCCTGACTGAACTTTTTCTCCATCCGCATACCACTGTATCGTGACTCTGGACGATATATCCTCTGTTCCGTCAAGCACATGCGCCATCAGCGTAGATTCGCCTTTCCCGTTCTTAAAGGAAGTTCCATTATCTGTCATGACGGAACAGGCATATGTCCGCTGTTCGTATAGCAAAGCCTGCACCTTTTGCAAAAGTTCTCCCGATACTTCTGCCTGCAGCTCCTCTACATTACCCACAACAGTCTTATTTCTTGCTGGATCCGTAAAACTGTTTACCTGTTCAGTTACCCTCGCATGTAAATACAATGGCGGTTCATATTCTTCATCATAGATTGTGACAGTGTCTCCGATCTGTGTATCAAAATATCCCTTGATATCATAAGTTACCTTTGGCTCGCAGTTTTTCTTTAATTCTGCAAGTGCCTGTCCATATAACACATTTACATTGTCAGTATCATAATTCCAGATTTTTACAATATAACCATCCGTGCGCTTTCCCATAAGATTTGACGGAAATCGGTCTCTCGACTGCGCTGCCCGGATTGTATCGTCCCCTTTTGCAGTAAAAAAAACAATTTCCCCATCTGCATCCAGTTCTGTTTTCTCCAATTCAGCTAATGTAAGATCATCTTTACCATAAGGGCGAATCGCTGTATACAATTCTGTAACGTCAGATGTTTTCGTTACACCTTCCACATCTACACCATAACGCAAGATCATATCCGTGCGATCTGATCCCATTCCCTGGCATGTATCAGTGTGTTTCCGATATACATTTAGCACAACTTCTTTCAGGGAATAATCATCATTCAGCCGGGGACAAAACTCTATCTCAGCATCAAAGACGTTCGCCAGCGAAAACAATCGGTTCAGAATCGTATCTGTTCCCGTCCATTCATTTTTAATAGATTTATCCGATACTTCGTTATGACCAATCTGAAGCGTCTTTTCATAATCAAATATCTCCAGATACTTCTCGAAAGACATGCTTTCCGATGCCGCATAAGCATTCACATATTCATTCAGAAGTTCAAAGGTTAATGAATATGCTTCTATCTCCACAATGTCCTCATCCCGGACACAGTTCATAATATTCAGATAGTAATCCTTCCCGGCAGACTGAAATGCCAGTTTATAACCGGCAGACAGATAGATTGAATCTTCATGTGAGGCATCAGTTTTAAAAGAAAATGTATGTGCTGCCCCACTCAGATACTGGTGCAGTTCATCATCATAATAATGCATCGTCTCCGGAGCATCATTGTCCATAAATGCGCATACTTTATCATATGTATTTAAAATAGCAATCCTCACGTTTCCCATGTTACAGATATGCCTCCCTTATGCGAGCAGTCACAGATGGTTTGGGGGCACAAAAATCTGAGACTGAAAACTGAACCGTTGTTTCTCCCGGAGGTGCAAGAAAATACTTTGAACCGGTAACCTCGTCTTCCATACTCGGTATGCCATTGACATACATTTTTGTATGTTCTCCATCCACAGATATGACATCCCCATCCTTGTATCTATTAGGAATATCATATATGTACGAAACACTGTCTGATCGGAAAAAGAGCTCCTGTACCCCCATATACCGCATCAGATTTCCGGATCCGTTGTTTCCCCACTGGCCGATCCAGATAGTAATGGATGCCGCTTTCTTTTCAGCCAGTTCCGGAGCACGGTACTGATACTTCTTTCCGTCAAAATAAAATTCAAACAGCTCCCCACTTTTCTGGACATAGACATATCCGCCTGCTTTCGCAGTACTGAAAGCAGAACCCTCAAAACTATACCCGGCAGGTACCGGGGCAAAAAACAATTCCTTTTTTATTTCTGCATTTTCGCCAAGATGCATACGGTATGTTGCTGTATTCTGCTCTCTTGTCCATTTATACAAGTTCATAGAAGCTAACAGCTTTCCATCCTCATCTCCCACATTGATCTGTATCACTCCGGTCTGATGATAAAGCATTAATTCCCATATCAGCCTTGCCTGGAGTTTGAAATTCTTGCTTCCGGATTTCCCATCACTTCCAGCCGGAATATTGATCAGGCCACTGGGACCATGCCAATTAGATCCGTTGCCGATATTATCCACCGTAAGATATGAAATATTTCCTGCTGCTCCACCCCAATATGTTGCCGTTTTAAAAGTACCGGTTTTAAGGTCTGATGGATACGTGATGATGCCTTTGCCAACCTGCATCCCACTGATATCCTTGCCGCTTTTATAATTCAACAGGACTTCTGACTTCTTTCTCTCTTCCATATCCATTTCCTGAATATCTCCATACTGAAGTGCCCCATACTGGCTTGTGATTCCTATAAATCCATTTTCATGCTTATGTGTGATCTCATAACTGATTGGCACCGCTGTTGCACCTTTATTAACAATTACCGTTTCTAAAATACCCGTCTGAGGATTCTGACTTGCCGTAAATACCTTTTCTGCTACTGAATATTTAAAGGGATCTGTACAGTAAAATTCGATTTCTCCGATGACACAGTTAAGACCGGGTTCCACCTGTGTATTCCCGGTCTTCGTGGCTATAAAATATTTATCCGGTTCATCATCGAATATCAGCTTCGCCTGCTCCGCATCCAGTAATTGATTAAGCTTATTGTAAGCCTCTCTGAATGCAAGAGCCGACTTTGAAAGTATCTGATAACCAATCGTAATGGTCCTCGGAGAATATCGCTTCGAACGGTATTTCGTTCCATTTCGCTTCCCAATCTGGTAATCATCGACCTCACATTCCGCAAGTTCCCGTCCACAGACATACAGTGTCCGATATCCTGGCACAACATTTTCAAGATAAATGCCATTCAATTTAAAAGATTCTGTTCCAAGCGGATTATTCTCTTTATTTTCTGCTGTATCTGTAAATTCGTACATTACCTATAGCCTCTCATGTTTTTTTTCAGACGGCTGCGTTGATCCAGCTCTGTCTGCATATATTCTGCACTTGCCCTTGCCATTTCCCGGCCGTCCAGAACAACCGGTATTTCAAACACATACCTCACATTGACATCTCCTGTATAGCGTAGAGAAGTATCTATACAAAATTCTCCTGCAGAAGCCGCCAGTCTATCCATATATCCTTCAGGCACCATTGCCTCGGCAAGACGTTTCGCAGATGCCCTGACATCATGAATCCGTTTGAGCATTCCCCGTATCAGACCCTCTGAAGTGTATTCTCCACTTTCTTCAGTGACTCTGGATGGCGAATGGATCTTTAATGCGCTATTGACCGTAGCAGCAATCGTATTTGCCAGATTCCGAGCTGCTGTAACTGCCTTACCGGATCCTGCATTAATTCCATTTGCCATTCCCTGTGCTGCATAATATCCGCTAGAATAAAAGCTGCTGGTAAGAGCATTTACCCTGTTTTCCATTTCACTGCTTGTACATTCAACATTGCTTTTTGAAGTGTTCATCCCATTTGATATAGCAGTCGTATATGCATCCATTCCCTGTAATGCACTTGCCTGAATGCCATTCCATCCAGATCTTGTCGCATTATCCATTGCCTTCATTCCATTCTGTACGGTATCCTGCGTCTTTTGCATGCCTGAAGTTGCTGCGTTTGTAATCCCCCGAAATGCATCCGAAGATATTTGCGGAAGATTTGACATCGAACTTTTAGCAGCTTTTTCTGTGGCCTTCCCCAAATTTTCCATGACTTTGGTAACAGAAGACGTCAATGCTTTCTGTTTCGTTTCCACACCGGTAATCACACCCTCTACCGTGCGTTCTCCTGCTGCCTGAAACACTCCGGAGGAAGACTGCTTCTCAAAAGTATCCTGCACACCCTGATAAAGGTTATCGGCCATCGTCTTTCCCGCAATATTAGGTTTTGGACTGTTCTGGATTGCATCCGTGATGGCATCTATTACCGTATTTCCAGCCTGCCCGGCTCTCTGATCATTTGCAATACCATCTGCAATAGCTCCGGAAATTTCTGTTCCTGCAGTGGAAATGCTTGTAAAATCCGCTGCTTTTAAAGCCTGTTCTATCGTTCCCAATACTCCGCTCTGTCCCTGAACATACTCCCGAAGAACTGCCTTATCTTCATCACTGAGATTCATAGAATCCACAAAGCTGTGGCTGACAGAACTATATGCCTGTTCCCACTGTTCCTGTGCCTGGAGTACCTCATCGACACCGCTCTTCATCATGCTTCGCAAAAGCGGAAGTGCCTCCGGTCCTGTCGCTCCAATAGCATTCAGATAACTCTCACTGACACCTGCATTGATCGCTTTCGAATACAAATCTGCAAATTCCTGTGTTTTTGCAATCGTATCCTCCTGGTTTTTCTTTACCTGATCCCAGGTGGTCTCATTATCAAGCTCTATCTTATCATTCAGGCTTCCCAGGCTTTCTGTCAATCCCTGATATGCCGTTGTGATCCTCTTGATCGTATCTTCCTGTACATCCGACAGATTCTGCAGATCAATTCTCTGCTGCGCCGTACTTTGTGAAGTAGCATCTGATATCTGGGACTGCGTCTGGACTAAAATATCCTTATATGTCTGTTCCTGCTCTGCCAGCTGACCCAGTTTGTCCCTTGCCGCTTCTTCCTGTTCAGACATTTCCTGTAAAGTCTTTGAATACTCTGCATATGCACGCCCCTCGCTTATCGCTTCCTCATACTTTTTCTGCGCATCTGCCTTTGCGTTTGTAATATCGGTCAGGGCTTTCTCTGCTTCTGCCTGGTCTTTCAGGACATTCACAAGATCTTCCTGCGCTTTTGTGGCCTCATCCATAAGCCCATATGCATCTATCTTTTCCATAAGAGCATCTGTCGTCATGCTGAGTTTATCTGCCTCATCGTCATAAGTGAGGTTTAGGCCCTCCAGTGATTCATCCAGCGTATCGATCAAAGATGCCAGTTCTGCTTTCTCATCTGCGCTACGGGCTTCTTTTTCCATAAGACGAGTGATCTGTACTGCCAGTTTTTTGTTTGCCTCTGTAGAATTTTTAATCTCCTCCAGAGCTTTTTTTCTGGAATCAATATTAGACTCTATCTCCCCGGTTTCTTCTTCGATGGCTGTTTTCAGCTCTTCCCTGCGTTTTTTCTCTGCGGCGCTTTTCCGATCCAGTTTATCCATGATCTTGATCAGTGCGATAATGCCCGCAACTAATGCCGTTACTACTGCAATCACTGCCCCGATCGGATTAGCCTCCATGGCAGCACTCCATATCCACTGTGCTGCAGTGGCCAGACCGATCTCTCCCGTAAGGACTCCAACCGCTGCTGTCTTTGCCGCAATGGCTACGCTGCTGACCTCTGCTGCTCTGGCGCTGGCTGTTTCTGCTGCCGTATGGGCTTCCTCTGCGATCGTATCTGCTGTTACCGAAAATGCTGCCGCCTTATTTGCCTGAGCCTGATACTGTGCTGCGATGGCTGCTTTCTTTTTTGCAGCCTCACTTGCTTCTGTGGCTGCTGCATTGGCAGATTCTGCAACGGCATTTAATTCTGTTGCACCCGTATTTATCCTCACAGATGTCGAAGATACCGAATCCGCCGCTGCTTTTGCTTTTACAGCTTTTGTTGCAAGTTCTTTTGCCGCTGCCTGTGCGTTCTCTGCTTCTTTCTGTGCAATATTGGCCTTTATGCTCAGTCTCTGTGCACGTTCATCTGCAATTACTGCTGCTTCCTGCGCCTTAGTCGCTTTTGTCTGAAGCTCGGTCACACTTTTCAATGCCTGCAGCCGCTCTTTTGACTCTTTCCAGGCATTATTTATTTTTTTCACTTTATCATCGATAGCAATTGCTGCCTTATATGCTACAAATCCGCTCGTAGCCGTTCCGAGAACCGGAACCAGAACATCCAGATTTTCCTTTACTGTCTTTATTCCAGGTGCGGCGATCTTTACAAATTTCCCAACGGCATCACTTGCTACTGTAAAGCTTGTATTGACTCCCGTTTTTACCGTTTCAATACTCTGTTGGAAGTTCGGAAGTCCCGATTCTGTCAGGCTGTTATCCGCAGCACGGATCACTTTCTCCATTCCACGTACGACAGCCGTGTGCAGGTTCTGGAAAGAAGTTCCCACTCCTGCGCTGGCAGTTCTTGCACGTTCTGCAAATCCATTAACACCTCCGTCAAGCTCGATCAGTTTGTCATTGAACTCATCAAAGGTAATCGCACCGTCTTTAAGGGCAGCATACAGATCATTCTCAGCAGACGTTCCTGCATAACCAAAAGCCGCCGCCACTTCGTATAATGCCGGTCCCATGGTTTCCTGCAAACTTCTCCAGGACTCCAGGTCTACCGCTCCTTTTGACAGCATCTGCACATACTGCGTCAGACCCCTTTCAGCATCAGCAGTAGCCGATCCCGAAGCCAGGAATGCATCATTTAATGCAATTGAAGTCTGCGTCGCCTTATCAATATCTCTTGTCAGGACAGCAATCCCCTGTGTAGATGATACAATCCCATCCAGAGATGTTGGAAGTCCATCGATACCGGCAGACAGTTGATCCATGGATGTCTGCGCATCCTCTGCTGAAAAACCGATCTGCTGCATAACCTTCGGATACTGATTTAAGGTATCAAATCTGCTGATCGCACCATCAAGAGAAGATTTCAGTACTCCAACGGCAGAAGACACGATTTTAAACACGCCTGCGCCTTTTGCAATGTCTGCAATACTGGCAGATGACTTCTTTGCACTGGAATCCATATCATCCATAGTTTTTGCAGCCGCATTCATTTTAGTTGAAAATCCTTTATCAGCAACGCTCAATACAGCCTGTACACTATAACTTTCCACCTGGCTTCATCCCTTCCTTCTGCCGCTTCATTGCCTGCATGATCCGTACTCCAATACCGGTCTTCTCTGCCTGCTTTCCGGTATAGGCTTCTTTTTCCCTTGCTTCATAATCAAAAAACTGCCGAAACGTCTGATATACCGGGACACGCTTCTTTCCCTGCTTTTTCATCGACTGAACATCCCAGCAAGCCCATGCCAGCAGATGAAGTTCGTATTCCCTGTCCACCTGTCTGAGTCTGGCGGCCTGCATCTGCACACAGAATTCATACATTGTCATCCGATTGATTTCTGTAAAATCATGCATATCCAGATACCTTAGGGATTTCAGAACGATCATGTCATACGTTTCAGCAGAATCTCTCAGTTGCCCTGCACCTTCTCCTGTTTCCGAAGGTTCTCCTGAAGTTCCCTGATCTTCGTTTTGGTTGCGTTGTGCTTTTTTAACTCTTCCACCACCTCATCAAACAAAGCCTCGATATCTTCCACATTATCCACATATGTATCTACCTGTGCCTGTGTCGGTCTTTTTTTCTCTGCACAAGTGCCCTCATATAAAAGCTCTGACAAAGTTACTACATCTCCGGTCAGAAGAAACGGAATCTTGGTTTCCAATCCGGTCCCAAACTTTATTCCTGCCTGATTTTTTACAAAATACTTTTCATCCAGTTTCCTTACAAAACCAATGCCAAAATGCACCTCATATTCATTGTCGTTAATCTTTAATACCATGTCTGTTCCTCCTTTTGGATCCGTTTCCGGTCACACCTGAAAATGCGGCTATGCCATCTCCCTCTTATACAGTTGGAAATAGCTCAGCCGCTTATTAAAATCTGTTCCTGTTACGCACCTGTTTTCTGTGTATCCGCAAATACATACTCAGCCGTTTCCTGCTGATCCGCAGTCACAGTCACATCCCCTCTCTTGCCTCCGCCGTTTAAAGCAAAGGTCAGAGACAGCTCCACGTAATCTTCTGCAGAAGATGTTTTCTCAAAACTGGTCAGATACCCCTGAAAATACATACCCTTAAACTTATTGGAACCACTTTCCGCCGGTTCTGACAGATTTGCTTCCCATATTTCCATGATCTCATCATTGTCCATGGCATCTTCCAGCTCATCGATCAGTTTATCGCCTTTTGCAAGGATGCTGGAAACTGTGATCTCTGTCTCTGTAGCTCCAGGTGTGCGGATAGTCCCATCTTTTGTCATGGTGGAATCGGCATCCTTGCTCTTTGTCCGTCCGTTCTCAGTTGTAAACGCAATCGATTTCGCATCATTATCTTTCGCTTTTGATTTGATACGATATAAATACACCAGTTTTTTGCCCTGTACCGCCTCATTAAATAACTGTAATCCATATGTCTTCAATTTTTCGTTCCTCCGTTATGAAGTGACTTTTGTCAAGAGGTAATTTTTGAAAATCACAAACTTTTTCCCTGACCTCTGACAAAACCCACATTTGTTCT